>Ga0299914_10000020_pt1 | contig 118513 bp, 119 predicted proteins | sample RVTome_10_FD_201361 | JGI IMG/M metagenome (GOLD analysis project Ga0299914, IMG submission 201361) | Soil microbial communities from uranium-contaminated site in the Upper Colorado River Basin, Wyoming, United States - RVT153D57 (version 2) ... | reverse complement strand
CCGGGTGGTGAACAGTGTCAGGTGGGCAGTTTGACTGGGGCGGTCGCCTCCTAAAATGTAACGGAGGCGCCCAAAGGTTCCCTCAGCACGGTTGGAAATCGTGCGTAGAGTGTAAAGGCAACAAGGGAGCTTGACTGCGAGACCGACGGGTCGAGCAGGAACGAAAGTTGGGCTTAGTGATCCGGCGGTTGCAAGTGGAAGCGCCGTCGCTCAACGGATAAAAGGTACTCCGGGGATAACAGGCTTATCGGTTCCAAGAGTCCACATCGACGAACCGGTTTGGCACCTCGATGTCGGCTCGTCGCATCCTGGGGCTGGAGTAGGTCCCAAGGGTTGGGCTGTTCGCCCATTAAAGCGGTACGCGAGCTGGGTTCAGAACGTCGTGAGACAGTTCGGTCCCTATCTGCCGTGGGCGTTGGAGAGTTGAGAGGAGTCATCCCTAGTACGAGAGGACCGGGATGAACGTGCCGCTGGTGTATCTGTTGTCCCGCCAGGGGCATTGCAGGTTAGCTACGCACGGTACGGATAACCGCTGAAGGCATCTAAGCGGGAAGCCGTCCTCGAGATGAGCTCTCCCATCCCCTTTGAGGGAGTAAGACCCCTGGTAGACCACCAGGTCGATAGGCCGGCGGTGCAAGCGCAGCGATGCGCTCAGCCGACCGGTACTAATGGGTCGAGGGCTTGACGGATGTTTCATTGCCCTGGTCTTGTGCGGTTTTCAAGCTCCACCGGGGCCGTCTCGCAATTTTCCGGTGGTGCATAGCGAGAGGGAAACACCTCTTCCCATTCCGAACAGAGCAGTTAAGCCTCTCAGCGCCGATGGTACTTGGAGGGCAACCTCCTGGGAGAGTAGGTCGCCGCCGGTTCTTCTGTCCGAACCGCCGATGGGCAGATAGGTCAAGGCAACCTTGACCTATCTGCCCATCGGCGGTGGAGGCGAGGGGATGTCGAGCTTGCTTATGTCGAGGCCGTCGCGAAGTGGCTGATGGCGGTGGCCCAGGCGCCGCTGCTGCGGCGGCTGGCCTCGCGGTGGCGGCCTTCGCAAGGGCGGGCCGCCGCGGCGGGGACGGGCTCCAAGCCGTACTCGCCGAGGGTCGCGAAGTCGATGACAAGGTCGATCGCGTTGGCTGCCGGTCCAGTGACTGAAGTCTTCTTCGTATCGAACATGAGTTCGAATCTACGGACGTGTCCGGACGGCTTCGCGCTTCTGCACGCGGTCTTGCATCCTGGGTGTGGATTTGGCTCTGGGATCGGGTTTGCCGGCGGCGGTGAAATCGAGCACGAGGTTCGCTGTGCGGGCCGGCGCCTCGACGTTGGGGGAATGGCCGACGCCGCGCATCAGCTCCGTCCGCACGCCCGGGACCGTCTGGCGGTATTCGGCCAGGCGGGCGGGCGGGTCGTCGACGATCTGCTCCTCGGCGCCCATGATGACGAGCAGGGGCTTGCCGGTTGCCTTCATCCGCCGGTCGAGGGGCTCTTCCTCGCCGAACTCCTCGGAGGCCACGGGCGAGTCGTCGTAGGAGGTGAAGGTCATCCGGTCGAGGTCGTCGACGAACGCGTCGGGCACCTCGAAGCCCGGCGCGAAGGCGACCTCGAGGCCCTGCTTGACTGCGAAGTCCGGCTTGATGCGCCAGAGGAACTCCCCGGTGACCGGCGCGAAGGCGAGCCTTGCGATCAGGCCCAGGTCTCCCTCCTCGTGGCTCGGCGGCGTGTCGACGATGACGGCGCGGTCGACCAGCTGCGGGGCCTGCTCGGCGAGCGCCACGGCGACAGTGCCGCCGAGCGAGTGGCCGACGACGGTCGCGTCGCGCACGCCGCGCCGGCTCAGGGCCTGCGCGACCAGGTCGGCCTGGTTCGCGGGGTCGTAGCCGGAGGTCGGCTTCTCGGAGCCGCCGTGGCCGAGCAGGTCCACCGCGACGACGCGGTGGCGGCGTTCGAGCCGCGGGCGCATGCCGTCCCACCAGTCGATCGCGCAGGTGAAGCAATGGATCAGGACGATCGGGCGGGCCGCGGTCGCCCCGGCGTCGCGCGGCCCCCCCTCGACGAGCTGGAGGTCGCCGCCCGGCAGGCGCACGATCTCGCCGCCGGGGACGGTGACCTCGGCGGCCTTGGTCTCCCGGTCGGTGACCGCGGCGTTGAGGCCGAGCAGGGCCGCGACCGCGACGGCGGCGACGATGAGGATCTTCCAGCCTCTGCCCATGCCGGCCGTTACCCTAGCCGCAACATGGAGAAATTCGTAATCAGCGGCGGGGCGCCGCTCTCGGGCGAGCTGACGGTGGCCGGCAACAAGAACGCGGCGCTGCCGATCCTCGCCGCCTGCCTGCTGACCGAGGAGGACCTGCTCCTGCACAGGGTGCCCAGGATCCGCGACACGGAGGCGCAGATCGCCCTGCTGGAGCGCCTCGGCGTCGAGGCCGCCTGGGTCGCCGACAACAGCGTCCGGCTGTGCGCCGCCGGCGTCTCCGCGATCGCCGTCGACGAGGAGCTCTCCAAGCGGATCCGCGCCTCCTTCCTGCTGGCGGGGCCGCTGTTGGCCCGCTTCGGCGAGGCGCGGATGCCGCCGCCGGGCGGGGACTTCATCGGCCGGCGCCGCCTCGACGCCCACCTCGACGCCTTCGCGGACCTCGGCGCACGCGTGGACGGCGAGCGCTGGATCGAGCTCAGTGCCCCCCCCGGCGGGCTCGCCCCCTGCGCCATCTTCATGGACGAGGCGTCCGTGATGGGGACCGAGAACGCGCTGATGGCAGCCGCCCTGACCCCGGGCCCGACGACTATCTCCAACGCCGCCTGCGAGCCCCACGTCCAGGACCTCGCCCGGCTGCTCAGCGCGATGGGCGCCCAGGTCGACGGGATCGGCTCCAACGTGATGACCGTCCACGGCCGCGACCGCCTGGGCGGCGCCGAGCACACGATCGCGGCCGACCACATCGAGGTGGGCAGCTTCATGGCGCTGGCCGCCGCGACGGGCGGCGAGCTGCGCATCCGCGACGTCGAGCCGCTCGACCTGCCGATGGTACGGCGCCAGTTCCGCCGCCTCGGGCTGCGCTCGGAGATCGAGGGGACGGACGCGATCGTCCCGCCCGGCCAGCGGCTGCGCGTCCAGGCCGACGTCGGCGACGCGATCCCGAAGATCGAGGACGGGCCCTGGCCGGCATTCCCCGCCGACCTGACCTCGATCGCCCTGGCCCTCGCCACGCAGGCCGACGGCGAGATCCTCATCTTCGAGAAGATGTTCGAGAACCGCCTCTTCTTCGTCGACAAGCTCGTCGCGATGGGCGCTCGGATCACGCTGTGCGATCCCCACAGGGCGATCGTCAGCGGTCCGAGCCGGCTTCACGGCGAACGCGTCGAGAGCCCCGACATCCGCGCCGGGATGGCGATGCTCATCGCCGCCCTGGCGGCGGACGGCGTCTCGGAGATCGGCAACATCCGCCAGATCGACCGCGGCTACGAGCAGATCGACGAGCGCCTGCGCGGGCTGGGGGCGCAGATCGAACGGGTCTCTTCAGAGGTCCCCGCGTAGGCGGGCCGTCCCGCCAACTCTCGTAAGGTCCGGCGGATGATCCACCCGATCCCCCCCGGCACGCGGGACATCCTGCCCGACGAGATGCGCGAGCTGCGCCGCCTGCACCTGGCGATGATCGACGTCTTCGAGGAGCGCGGCTACGGCGAGGTGAGCACGCCGGCGATCGAGTACGACGAGGTGCTGGCGCGCGGCGACGGGCGCACCGCCGACTCCGCCCACCGCTTCTTCGACGAGCGCGGCGACCTGCTCGCCCTGCGCTCCGACATGACCGTGCCGATCGCCCGCCTGGTCGCCAGCCGCTTCGCGAAGGCGGCGATGCCGCTGCGCCTCTGCTACCTCGCCAACGCCTTCCGCGCCGTCCGCCCGCAGCGCGGCCAGATGCGCGAGTTCGCCCAGGCCGGCGTCGAGCTGATCGGCGCGCCGGCCCCGCAGGGGACGGTGGAGGTGGTCGAGGTCCTGGAGGCGACGCTGGACGCGGCGGGCCTCGACCGGGCGGTGATCGGGCTCGGCGACGCCGACCTCTACCGCCAGCTGCTCGCCGAGCTGGGCGTCGACGGCGAGGCGCGCGAGGCGATCCTCGGCCGCCTCGCGGCGCACGACCTGGTCGGCCTCGAGGTGGAGCTGGCCGCGCTGGAGGGCGTCGAGGACGCCCAGGTCGCCACCTGCGCGGCGCTCTCGCAGCTACGCGGCGGCCGCGAGGTGCTCGAGCAGGCGCGGGCGCTCGGCGGCGAGGCCGTGGAGCGGGCGACGGCGCGGATCGGCGCGACCTTCGCGGCGCTGGAGGAGCGCGGCGTCGCCGATCGGGTGCAGATCGACCTCGGCCTGCTGCGCGACCTCGGCTACTACAGCGGCGCCATCCTCGAGGTCTACGACCCGGCGCTCGGCCACGTCCTCGGCGGCGGCGGCCGCTACGACCGGCTGCTCGAGCGCTTCGGGATCGACCTGCCGGCGGCGGGATTCGCCCTCTACCTGGAGCGCGTCCACGTCGCCCAGATGGAGGAGGAGCCAGGCGGAGGTGAAGGCTCGTGAGCGTCGAGGTGGCGGGGCTGGGCCGCGCCAAGGCCGAGGGGCCGCTGAAGCTGGCGGTGCCGCGCGGCACCCTGCTCGAGGAGACCCTCGACGCCCTCGACTCGATCGGGATCGACACCGCCGCGGTGCGCGGCGAGTCGCGCTCGCTGATCTTCCCGGGCAAGGAGGTGACCCTGGTGACGATGCGACCCACCGACGTGCCCACCTACGTCGAGGCCGGCGCCGCCGACGTCGGCATCACCGGCAAGGACGTCCTGCTCGAGCAGGGCGACCGGATCGTCTACGAGCTGCTCGACCTCGGCTACGGGCGCTGCCGCATGGTGCTCGCCGGTCGCAAGGGCGACAAGCGCTTGGGCGAGTCGCAGCGCCGCCTCGGCATGATGCGGATCGCGACCAAGTACCCTCGCACGGCCGAACGCCACTTCGAGACGACGGGCCGCCAGGTCGAGGTGATCGAGGTCAAGGGCTCGATCGAGCTGGCGCCGCTGACCGGCCTCGCCGACGGCATCGTCGACCTCGTCGCCACCGGCCGAACCCTGGAGGAGAACGACCTCGAGGTTCGCGAGGAGATCGTCGAGTGCACGGCTCGCTTCGTCGCCAACCGCGTCGCCCACAAGCTGCGGGCGGCGGAGGTCGACGAGCTGACCGCGAAGCTGCGGGAGGCGAGCGCCCGATGAGGGTGCGGTGGGTCGAGTGGGAAGGCGCGGCTCGAACCGCGATCACGCTGCGCCGCTGGACGGCGCGGCTCACCTCGGACGTCGACGTCGGTGAGATCCTCGCCGATTTCGCCGCCCGGGGCGACCGGGCGGTGCTCGAGCTGACCAATCGCTTCGATGCCACGGGGCAGCCGCTCGACTCGTTGGCGGTCGATCCGGCGCAGGCCGAGGCGGCGCTGGGGGCGCTCGAGCCGCAGCTCCGCGAGGCGATGGAGCTGGCCTCGGCCAACATCCGCGCGGTCGCCGCGGCGCAGCTCGTCTCGGGGCCGAGCCAGGCGACGCTCCCACAGGGGCAGACCGTGACCGTGCGCGAGGTCCCGATGGGCTCGGCGGGCATATACGCGCCCGGCGGCCGCGCCGCCTATCCCTCCAGCGTGCTGATGTGCGCGATCCCCGCCCGGGTCGCCGGCGTCGGCTCGATCTCGCTGGCCTCGCCTCCGCGCCCCGATGGCCGGCTCCACCCGCTGGTGCTTGCCGCCGCGGCGCTGTGCGGCATCGACGAGATCTACGCGATGGGCGGCGCGGGGGCGATCCTCGCGCTGGCCTACGGGACCGAGACGGTCGTCCCGGTCGACGTCATCGCCGGCCCCGGCAACGCCTGGGTGCGGGAGGCCAAGCGCGCGGTCTGCGGCCGGGTCGCGATCGACTCCTACGCGGGCCCGTCCGAGCTGATGGCGATCGCGGACGCCGACACCGACGTCGAGCTGGCCGCGCTCGACCTCTGCGCCCAGGCCGAGCACGGCGTCGAGAGCCCCCTGGTCGCGGTGGCCGGCGACGGCCTCGTGCTGGAGGGGATCGCCGCCGCCGTCGACGCCGCCGCGGCGACCCGGCCGAGCGTTGCCGACGCGCAGCTTGCCCTCGTCCAGGCACCGGATGCGGAGAGCGCGATCGCCTTCGCCAACTGCCACGCGCCCGAGCACCTGCAGCTGATGACGACGGACGCGGCCCTGCTTGCCGACCGGGTCACCACCGCTGGGTGCGTCTTCGTCGGCGCGCGCAGCGCCACCGCCTTCGGCGACTACGCTGCCGGCTCCAACCACGTGCTGCCGACCGGTGGCGCCGGGCGCTTCTCCGGCCCGCTCGGCCCCGGGGTCTTCCGCCGCAAGATCTCCACCGTGGAGGTCCCGGCCGAGGCGGCGGCGAAGCTTGCCCCGCACGTCGACGTCCTCGCCCGGGCGGAGGGATTCCCCGTCCACGGCGAGTCGGCGATGATTAGGGCCGAGCCATGAGCCGCACCGCGACACGAGAGCGCAGCACCGCCGAGACGCAGATCCGCCTCTCGCTCGACCTCGACGGGGGGGAGGCGAGCGCGGCGACGGGGGTCGGCTTCCTCGACCACATGCTCGACCTGCTCGCCCGCCACGGGCGGCTCGGCCTGCGGGTGGAGGCGAGCGGCGACCTGGAGACGGGCGCCCACCACACTGTGGAGGACGTCGGCATCGTGCTCGGGCAGGCGCTCGACGAGGCGCTCGGGGACCGCGCCGGGATCCGGCGCTACGGCTCGGCGGCGGTGCCGATGGACGAGTCGCTGGCCGAGTGCGCGATCGACGTCTCCGGCCGGCCGCTCTGCGTCTTCGACGCCGAGCTGCCGGCGACCTCGATCGCCGGCTTCGACACCGAGCTGGCCGAGGAGTTCTTCCGCGCCGTCGCCAACGGCGCCAAGCTGACCCTGCACGTCTCCGTGCGCTACGGGACCAACGCCCACCACATGATCGAGGCCTGCTTCAAGGCCTTCGCGCGGGCGCTGCGCGCCGCCGTCTCGGTCGACCCCGAGGAGAGCGGCGTGCCCTCGACCAAGGGGACGCTGAGCGAATGACGGCCCGCATCTGCATCCTCGACTACGGCGTGGGCAACCTGCGCTCGGTCGAGAAGGCGCTCGAGCACGTCGGCGCGGTGGCGACTATCTCCAGCGACCGCGCGACCGCACGCGCCGCCGACGGCCTGATCCTGCCCGGGGTCGGCGCCTTCCCGCGGGCGATGGAGGGGGTGCGGGCGCTGGGCCTCGACGAGCTGGTCGAGGAGCGGCGCGCCGCCGGGGTGCCGATCCTCGGCATCTGCCTCGGCCTGCAGCTGCTCTTCGAGTCGACGACCGAGCTGGGCGGGGCGGAGGGGCTCGGCCTGCTGGCGGGCGCGGTGGAGGAGCTCGACGCGGCGGGCCTCAAGGTGCCCCACATCGGCTGGTCGCCGGTGCGCTGGGAGCGCCGCTCGCGCCTCGCCGAGGGGATCGCCTCCGAGACGCCCTTCTACCACGTGCACTCCTTCGCCCCGCGCCCGCGAGCCGAGGACCTGGTCGGCAGCGCCGTGCACGGCGGCCGCTTCGCCTCCGTGGCCGAGCGCGACAACGTCTTCGGCGTCCAGTTCCACCCCGAGAAGTCGAGCGCGGCCGGCCTGCGCCTGCTCGCCAACTTCGCCGGCATCTGCGCCTCCGTGCCGGCGTGATCCTCTACCCGGCGATCGACATCCGCGGCGGCCGGGCGGTGCGCCTGCTGCGGGGCGACTACGAGCGCGAGACCGCCTACGACGCCGACCCGGCCGAGGCGGCGCGCCGCTGGGCGGGCGAAGGGGCCGAGCTGCTGCACGTCGTCGACCTCGACGGGGCGAAGGCCGGCGAGCCGCGCAACCTCGACACCGTGCGCCGAATCGCCGCCGCGGTCGAGTGCCCGATCCAGGTCGGCGGCGGCCTGCGCGACGCCAGGTCCGTCGCGGCGATCCTGGACGCCGGCGCCGGGCGCGTCGTGATCGGCACCGCCGCCCTGCGCGACCCGGGCTTCCTCGCTTGGGCCCTGGAGGAGCACGGCGACCGCGTCGTCGTCTCGGTCGACGCCCGCGACGGCAAGGTCTCGCTTGCCGGCTGGACCGAGGCCAGCGACGTCGACGTCGCCGTCGCGGTGGCGGACCTCGGCTTGCGCGGCGTCTGCCGCTTCCTCTGCACCGCGATCGAGGTCGACGGCACCATGGAGGGTCCGGCCCTGACCGAGCTGAACCGCGTGGCGGCGGCGACCGAGGCCGCCGTGATCGCCTCCGGCGGCGTCGGCGAGCTCGCCCACCTCGAGGCGCTCGCCCGCGAGGCGGCCCCCAACGTCGAGGGCGCGATCGTCGGCCGCGCCCTCTACGAGCGCCGCTTCACCATCCCCCAGGCCCTGACCGCGCTCTCCCGACGTGCCGGTGATTGACCACCCATATGGACGGTCAATCACCGGCACGTCCTCGAGCCGGGGCGCTCTAGGCTAGGGACGTGCTGAAGCGGGTCATACCCTGCCTCGACGTCGCCGCGGGGCGCGTCGTCAAGGGGACGAACTTCGTCGGCCTGCGCGACGCGGGCGACCCGGTCGAGCTGGCCGAGCGCTACGACGCCGAGGGTGCCGACGAGCTGGTCTTCCTCGACATCACCGCTTCGCACGAGAGGCGCGAGACGATCGTCGAGCTGGCCCGCCGCACCGCCGACAACGTCTTCATCCCCTTCACGATCGGCGGCGGCATCCGCTCCGTGGAGGACGCGCAGGCCGTGCTGGACGCGGGCGCCGACAAGGTCTCGGTCAACTCCGCGGCGCTGGCCAGGCCCGAGCTGCTCGGCGAGCTGGCCGACCATTTCGGCTCGCAGTGCGTCGTGATCGCGATCGACGCCAAGCGCGAGGAGGGCGGCTGGGGCGTCTACGTCGACGGCGGGCGCAGGAAGGTCGCGGGACGGGAGGCGGTCGCCTGGGCGGGCGAGGCGGTCGAGCGCGGGGCGGGGGAGGTGCTGCTGACCAGCATGGACCGCGACGGCACCAACGACGGCTACGACCTCGAGCTGACGCGGGCGGTGGCCGACGCGGTGAGCGTCCCCGTGATCGCCTCGGGAGGGGCCGGGACGCTCGAGCACCTCAGCGAGGCGATCGCCGCGGGGGGCGCCGACGCCGTCCTCTGCGCCTCGATCTTCCACTACGGCGCCCACCGGGTGGCGGACGCGAAGCGGCACCTCGCCGCCGACGGCATCCCGGTCCGCCTCTGATGGGCCTCGATCCAAGCGAGAGCCTGGGGGAGGCTCTGGCCAGCGTCCACCCCGAGCTGGAGGCTGTGCGCGCGGCGGCGCGAGAGCCGGTGTACCTGGTCGGTGGGGCGGTGCGCGACCTGTTGCTGGGCCGCGGCCGCGCCGACGTCGACCTCGTCGTCGAGGGCGACGCCGCGGCGCTGGCGGAGCGGCTCGGCGCCGATCCGCTCTCCCACGAGCGCTTCGCCACGGCCAAGGTCCACCTCGACGGCCACGAGGTGGACATCGCCTCGGCTCGATCGGAGAGCTACCCGCGCCCCGGCGCCCTGCCGGTCGTCGAGCCCGCCGCCGGCGTCGAGGAGGACCTCGGCCGGCGCGATTTCACGATCAACGCGATGGCGATCCCGCTGCGCGGCGACCCGGCCCTGCTCGACCCGCACGGCGGGCGAGCGGACCTCGAGGCCGGGTTGCTGCGCGTCCTCCACGCGCGCTCCTTCGCGGACGACCCCACCCGCGCGATCCGCGCGGCGCGCTACGCGGCGCGCTACGGCTTCGAGCTGGAGGCGGGGACGGCCGCGTTGCTGCGCGCGGCCGACCTGAGCGCCGTCTCGGCCGACCGGCGCCAGGCGGAGCTGCGCCGGCTCGCCGCCGAGCCCGAAGCCCCGCGCGCCCTCGTCCTGCTGGGCGAGTGGGGATTGGCGCGGCTGCGGCCCGGCGGCGCCGAGCTGGCCGGGCGCGTCGCGGCGCTGCTCGCCGAGCCGCTCTGGCGCGGCGAGGCCCCCCGCGAGGCGGCGCTGCTCGCCGCGGCGCTGGGCCCCGCGGGCGGGGAGGAGGCGCTCGCCGCGGCGCGGCCCGAGCGCCCCTCGGAGGCGGTCGCGCTGGCGGCGCGACGCGAGGTCGTCGAGCTGGCGCTGGCGCGGGCGCTGGGCGCCGAGTGGCTCGACCGCTACCTGGCCGAGTGGAGGGGGATCGCGCTGGAGATCGACGGGGCGGACCTGCTGCGCGCCGGCGTCCCCCAGGGGCCCGCCGTGGGACGCGGCCTGCAGGAGGCCCTGGGGCGCAAGCTCGACGGCGAGATCGATGGTCGCGAGGAGGAGCTCGCCGCGGCGCTGGCGGCGGCGGCGGGGGACGGCGATGGAGTGGCGTGAGCGCGACGGAGTGCGCTGGCTCGAGGCCAGCCTGCCCGGGGCGACGGCAGCCTTCTCGACCCGGGTCGGCGGCGCCAGCGACCCCCCCTTCGAGAGCCTCAACCTCGGCGTCTTCACCGAGGACGAGCACCGCTCGGTGGTCGAGAACCGGCAGCGGCTCGCCGGGGCGCTCGGGCTCGCCCCGGAGCGGGTGGCGATCGGCCGCCAGGTGCACGGAGGCAACCTGGCCGCTCACGGCGGGCCCCAGGCGCCGAGCCCCTTCGCCGCGCCGGGCAGCCCGATCCCCGAGGTCGACGGGCACGTCACCGCGGAGCGGGACCTGGCGCTGGCGGTCCTCGTCGCCGACTGCGTCCCGGTGGCGCTCGCGGGGCCCGGCGGCGTGGCGATGCTGCACTGCGGCTGGCGCGGCCTGGCAACCGGTTGCGGTCGTACTTATCCCCGGATACCGGGGATAAGTACGACATCGCGGGGGAGGGGGCTGGTCGGCCGGGGGGTGGAGGCGATCGGCGCGACGCATGCGGCGATCGGCCCCTCGATCGGCCCCTGCTGCTACGGGGTCGGCGAGGAGGTCCTCGCCGTCTTCGCCGGCCTCGGCGCGGGCGTCGCCGCCGGCCCCATGCTCGACCTGCCCGAGATCGCGCGGCGACTGCTGCGCCGGGCGGGGGTCGAGCGGATCGAGTCGAGCGGACTCTGCACGAGCTGTGAGCCGGGGCTCTTCTTCTCGCACCGGCGCGATGCCGGGCGCACGGGCCGCCAGGCGGGCCTGGCCTGGCGCGAGGGCGGGGAGGTCTGACCGCGTGCCCGGCCTGATCCACGGCATCGAGGCGGCCACCGTCGCGGCCAACCTGGAGCGGGTGCGCGAGGTCGCCGGGCCGGAGGTGGAGATCCTCGCCGCGACCAAGTACGTGCCTCTGGAGGAGATGGGGACGCTGGCCGAGGCCGGCGTCGCCCTCGTCGGCGAGAACCGCCAGCAGGACCTCGCCGCCAAGCACGAGCGCTGGGGCGACGCCTTCGAGTGGGACTTCGTCGGCAACCTGCAGAGCCGCAAGGTGCGCCAGCTGCTGCCGCTCTGCCGCCTGATCCACTCCGTCGCCAGCGACTCGGCGCTGACCCAGCTGGGCAGGCACGCCGCCCCCGATACCGAGGTGCTGGTCGAGGTAAACGTCGCCGGCGAGGCGGGCAAGGGCGGCGTCGCGCCGCGGGACCTGGCCGCCTTCCTCGGGCGCTGCCCCGTCCGCGTCGGTGGCCTGATGACGATGCCCCCCTTCGGCGAGGACCCCGAGACCTCCCGCCCCCACTTTGCCCGCCTGGCGGAGCTGGCCGCCGAGCACGGCCTCTCGCGGCTCTCGATGGGCACCTCGCAGGACTGGCGGGTGGCCGTCGAGGAGGGCGCGACGATCGTCCGCCTGGGGACCGCGCTCTACGCATGAGCCATAATCGCTGGAGGAATCGGCTGCTTGAAGCCGAAAGAGGCGAACCAATGGCACTACGCGACACGTGGCACAGAGCACTCGTCTACTTCGGGCTCGCCGAGGATCACGACTACGGGCCCGAGTACGAAGACGACTTCGCGCCGGAAACCGAGGTCGAGGACGCCCACGAGGGCCGCCGCCAGGCGGGTCAGGTGCGCCGCCTGCCGACCGCCCGCCGCGCCCGCCGCGACGAGATCGACGACATCTTCGCCGACGACGAGCCGATCACGGCCTCGCGCACGCGCACGCTGCGCCCGGTCGGCAACGGCGACTCGGACGTCCAGGTCCACCTCGTCATCCCGCGCAACTTCAACGACGCCCAGCAGGTCGCCGACCAGTTCAAGCGCGCGGTGCCGGTGATCCTCAACCTGCAGACGACCGACCACGAGCTGTCCAAGCGGATGATCGACTTCTGCTCCGGCCTCACCTACTCGCTCGACGGCGGCATGCAGCGGATCGCCGAGAAGATCTTCCTGCTGACCCCGCGCAACGTCGAGGTTTCGGCGGAGGAGAAGGCCCGCCTCCTCGACAAAGGGTTCTTCAACCAGTCCTAGGAGGGATTGGCGTAGGAGGTCCCACCCGCGCGGCCTCGCGGCTAGTCTGCGCCCATGATCGTTGGGTTCTGCGGAGCGGGGAGCATGGCGGCGGCGATGGCGCGCGGGGTGCGCGGCGCTGACCCGGTCCAGGGGATGCTCTTCACCGACGGCGGCTCGGGCAGGGCGGCCGCGCTGGCCGCCGCGCTGGGCGGGGAGGCGCTCGAGTCGAACGCCGAGCTGGCCGCGCGGGCCGACGTCGTCGTGCTCGCGGTGAAGCCGGCGGCGCTCGACGCCGTCGCGAGCGAGCTCGGCGGCGCCGGGGCGGTCGTCTCGCTGCTCGGCGCGACGCCGCTGGACCGGGTCCGCGCCGCGTTCCCGGCCTCGGAGGTCGTGCGGGTGATGCCGAACCTCGGCGTCGAGATCGGCCGGGGCGTGCTCTGCGTCGCCGGGGAGCCCGATGCCGCCCTGCGGGCGCTGCTCGGAGAGCTGGGACACGTGGTCGAGCTGCCCGACTCGGAATTCGACGCGGCCACAGCGGTGATGGGCTGCGCGCCCGCCTACCTCGCCCTGGCGGTCGAGGCGATCGCCGACGCCGGCGCCGCCGACGGGCTCGACTCCGAGCTGGCGCGGGAGCTGGTCGTCGAGACGGCGATCGGCACGGCGGAGCTGCTGCGCCTGCGCCATCCCGCCGAGGTCCGCGAGGCCGTCGCCTCGCCGGGCGGCAGCACCGAGGCCGGGCTCGAGGCGCTCGACCGCGAAGGGGCTCGCCAGGCCTTCGAAGCCGCCGTGCGGGCCTCCCTGGAGAGGATGCGCGCATGAGCCTGCCGCTCGCCCTCTCCCGCTTCGACGTCGCCGACTACGTCGGCGCGCTCTTCCTCGTCTACATCATCCTCATCTTCCTCAACGTGCTCAGCTCCTGGGTGCCGCGCATGCCCTACAACCGGGCGCTGCGCGCGACGCTCGACTTCGTCAAGGAAACCACCGACCCCTACCTCGACCTCTTCCGGCGCTTCCTGCCGCCGGTCGGCGGCGGCGGCCTCGCGATCGACCTCAGCCCGATCCTCGGCGTGATCGTGCTTTTCGTCCTGCGCACCGTCGTCGTCGGCCTGATCGAAGGGTGAGCGTCTTCGGCGCCCGCGCCTGGCGCCTCGCCGCCGCGCTCTGCGGCCTCGTCGTCGTCCTCGACCAGGCGGCCAAGGCGCTGGTCGAGAGCGAGCTCGCCCCCGGCGAGCAGGTCGACGTGCTCGGCCCGCTCGGCCTGACGCTCTCCCGCAACAGCGGCGTCGCCTTCGGCCTTGCCCCCGGCGGCGGCGTGCGCCTCGTCCTGCTCGCCGGCCTGGCGCTGCTCGTCGTCGCCTACGTCTTCTCGCGCGAGCCCGACCGGCCCGGCATGTGGGTCGCCACCGGCCTGCTCGCCGGCGGCGCCGTCGGCAACCTCGCCGACCGGGTCCGCGCCGGCGCCGTCACCGACTACGTGGAGCTGGGGGCGTGGCCGGCCTTCAACCTCGCCGACGTGGCGATCACCGCCGGTGTGCTGCTGCTCGCCCTCTCCTACCTGCGCGAGAAGGGAAGCCAATGACCTTCCGGTGCGCCTTTTGGACCCTACGGGTGCATAAAGCGCACCGGAGCGGAGGGGGGGAGGGATGAACGGCGAGCCTCGCATGGTTTACGTCGACGACCACCTGGCGGTGGTCGACAAGCCGGCCGGCCTGGTCGTCCACCCGGCGCCCTCGCACCGCGGGCCGACGCTCGTCTCCGAGCTCGGCGAGCTGCTCGGCGGCGGCGCCGACCCCGAGCGGCCGGGGATCGTCCACCGCCTCGACAAGGGCACCAGCGGCCTGCTCGTCGTCGCCCGCGGCGAGGAGGCACACGCGGCGTTGCAGGAGCAGGTCCGCCGCCGCGAGGTGGAGCGCGCCTACCTCGCCCTGGCGCGCGGGCGGCTCGCCTCGCGCACCGGCACGATCGACGCCCCGATCGGCCGCTCGGCCCGCTGGCGGCACCGCATGGCCGTCTCCGGCGCCGCCTCGCGGCAGGCGCGCACCCACTTCGAGGTGCTCGAGCCGCTGCCCGCCGAGACCTACCTGGAGGCCCGCCTGGAGACCGGCCGCACGCACCAGATCCGCGCCCACTTCGCCGCCATCGGCCACCCGCTGGCCGGCGACGCCACCTACGGCGGCGAGTCGAAGTACGGCCTCGAGCGCCAGTTCCTCCACGCTCACCGCCTCGCCTTCGCCCACCCGCTGAGCGGCGAGCCGCTCAGCTTCGCCTCCGAGCTGCCCGCGGATCTCGCGGCGGCGCTGGCGGCGGCTCGCGCCGCGTAGGCCCGCCCCTCTACAATCCACCAGCTCGGAAACCGACCCCCGTCGGCTCCGACCCGGATCCTGACCGGCGCGCCAGCGCCGGGTCCCGGCGAGGACGGCGGGGTAAGCATCGTCAAACACAAGGAGCTTTCCCAATGCCAGAGGCAGGCCTGAAAGAGCTGCTCGAGGCCGGAGTCCACTTCGGCCATCAGACGCGCCGCTGGAACCCGAACATGCGCCGCTACATCTTCGGCGAGCTCGACGGGATCCACATCATCGACCTGATCCAGACCGAGGCGCTGCTGGAGAACGCGCGCCGCTTCGCCGGCGAGCTCGCCAGCGGCGGCGGCACGGTGCTCTTCGTCGGCACCAAGAAGCAGGCCCGCGGCCCGGTCGAGGACTGGGCCAAGCGCTGCCAGATGCCCTACGTCAACCAGCGCTGGCTGGGCGGGCTGTTGACCAACTTCAACACGATGTCGGCGCGCATCGGCCGCCTGCACGAGCTGACCTCCTGGCAGGAGGAGGGCAAGCTGGAGCTGCTGCCGACCAAGGAGCGGATGGGGATGCGGGCCGAGCTGGCCAAGCTCGAGTACAACCTCGGCGGCGTCCGCGACATGGAGCGCCTGCCCGACGCGGTCTTCGTCACCGACCTGAAAACCGAGGAGATCGCCGTGCGGGAGGCGGCGCGCCTGCGCATCCCGATCATCGGCCTTGTCGACACCAACTGCGACCCCCTGCCGATCGACTATGTGATCCCGGGCAACGACGACGCGATCCGTTCCTGCGAGCTGGTGATCGGCACGATCGGCGCCGCCGTCGAGGAGGGTGCCGGGGCCTGGCGGGTCCAGGAGGAGAAGCGTATCGCCGAGGAGATGGCGCGGCGCAAGAAGGAAGAGGAAGAGCGCAAGAAGCGCGAGGAGGAAGAGAAGGCTCGCGTGGAAGCCGAGGAGGCGGCGAAGAAGGCGGCGGCTGAAGCCGAGGTGGCCAAGAAAGCCGAGGAGGCGCAGAAGGCGGCCGTGGCTCCGCCTAAAGGACAGAGCGCTCAGGCCGCGGGGCCCGTCGCGACCTCGGGGGGGCCTGCGGGCGGGGGCGGGGCCTCCGTTCTCGGCCCCCCCGAGTCCGCGCCACCCGCGGAAGAAGTCGCTGCGGCCCAGGGTTCAAGGGGCCAGGCTGCCTCGCCGGAGGCCGCAGGGGGGAAGCCGCCGGAGCCCGCAACGGCTGAGAAGCCGGAGCAGCCTCCGGCGGAGGACGAGGCTGAGGGGGCGCCGGCAGGCGAGGCTGCTGCGGAGGAGAAAGTCGAGCAGGCTCCCGCGGACGCCGAGAAAGAGGGAGAGGGCAAATGAGCGTTTCTGCGGCCGACGTGAAGGCGCTGCGGGACCGCACCGGGGCGGCGATGATGGATTGCAAGGCGGCGCTGACCGAGGCCGAGGGCGACACCGAGCGTGCCGTGGAGATCCTGCGCGTCAAGGGTCAGGCCTCCGCCGCCAAGCGCGAGGGGCGGGGCACCGGCGAGGGGGTCGTCGCCTCCTACATCCACGCCAACGACAAGGTCGGGGCGATGGTCGAAGTGCAGTGCGAGACCGATTTCGTCGCCCGCAACGAGGACTTCAAGGCCTTCGCCTACGAGGTCGCCCTGCATGTCGCGGCGACCGCGCCGCGCTGCGTCTCCAGCGAGGAGATATCCGAGGCCGAGCGCGAGGCCGAGCGCAAGGTCTTCGAGGAGAAGGCGCGCGAGGAAGGCAAGCCCGACGACGTGGTCGGAAAGATCGTCGAGGGCCAGCTCGCCAAGTGGGGCAAGGAAGTCGCCCTGCTCGACCAGCCCCACGTCAACGCCGAGAAGCACGACTCCAAGACGATCGAGGAGCTGCGCCAGAAGCTGGCGGCGAAGACGGGCGAGAACGTCCGCCTCGCCCGCTTCGCCTACTTCCGGGTCGGCGAGTAGGCCACGCCACCCGCGCCGATCGCGGATAGGCTCTGCGCGACGCCGCGACGCCGCCGACCTCGCATGCCAGCCGACCCACAGTTCAAGCGCATCCTGCTCAAGCTCTCCGGCGAGGCCCTGATGGGCGAGCGGGAGCACGGCACCGACGCCGAGGAGGTGCGGAGGATCGCCGCGCAGGTCACCGCGATCCGCGCCCGTGGCGTCGAGGTGGCGATCGTCGTCGGCGCCGGCAACATCTACCGCGGCCTGGCCGCCGCCGCGGAGGGCATGGACCGCGCCACCGGCGACTACATGGGGATGATGGCGACGGTGCTCAACGCGCTCACCCTGCAGGACGCGCTGGAGAAGCGCGGCGAGCACACCCGCGTGCTCTCCGCGATCGACGTCAAGGAGGTCGCCGAGCCCTACATCCGCCGCCGCGCCATGCGCCACCTGGAGAAGGGCCGCGTGGTGATCTTCGCCGCCGGCACCGGCAACCCGTTCTTCACCACCGACACGGCGGCCGCCCTGCGCGCCCTGGAGATCCACGCCGAAGCGATCCTGATGGCGAAGAACGGGGTGGAGGGGGTCTACGACTCCGACCCCGCGACGAACCCGGAGGCGAGGTTCATCGCCTCGATCGGCCACCGCGAGGCGATCGAGCGCGGCCTGCGCGTGATGGACTCGACGGCGCTCTCGCTCTGCATGGACAACGACCTGCCCATCTACGTCTTCAACATGGAGGACGCCACCAACATAGATAGGATCGTCAGCGGCGAGAGGGTGGGCACGCTGGTATCCAGCCCGCCCGCCGGATGACGAGAACGGGGACCCAGTGGAGCTGATCGACGAGCTGCTCGAAGACGCCAGAGGCCGGATGGGCAAGTCGGTCGAGTCCAGCCGCGGCGAGCTGGCCACGGTGCGCACCGGCCGCGCATCCCCGCACCTGCTCGACCGCGTCGTCGTCGACTACTACGGCGCCCAGGCGCCGCTGAAGCAGCTGGCCAACGTGGCGACCACCGACGCCCGCCTGCTCACCGTCACCCCCTTCGACAAGTCCTCGATCGCGGCGATCGAGAAGGCGATCCAGGAGTCCGACGTCGGCCTGACGCCGGGCAACGACGGCAGCGTCATCCGCCTCCAGGTGCCCGAGCTGACCGAGGAGCGCCGGCGCGAGATGGTCAAGGTCGTCCACGGCGTCGCCGAGGAGGGCCGGGTGGCGATCCGCAACATCCGTCGCGACACGATGCACGACCTGCGCGAGCTGAAGAAGGAGGGGGAAGCCGGCGAGGACGACGAGCGCCGCGCCGAGGCCGCTCTGCAGAAGCAGACCGACGAGGCGATCGGCGAGATCGACGCCCTGCTGAAGGGGAAGGAAGAGGAGATCCTGGAGGTGTGACCACCTCCGCGCGCTACGTGGCGATCATCACCGACGGCAACGGGCGCTGGGCAGAGCAGCGGGGCCTGCCGACCGTAGAGGGGCACCGGGCCGGGGCGGACACCGTCAAGGCGCGTTTGCGCGACGCGGTCGAGCTGGGGATCGAGGAGCTGACCGTCTTCTCCTTCTCGACCGAGAACTGGTCGCGGCCCGCCGAGGAGGTCGCGGGGCTGATGCGGATGTTCGGCGAGCGGATCGAGAGCGAGACCCCGGAGCTGGACGAGGAGGGGGTGCGGATCCGCTTCGTCGGGCGGCGCCAGGGCGTCGCCACCGAGCTGGTCGAGCGGATGGCCTGGGCGGAGGAGAGGACGGCCGGCAACTCGCGGATCGCTCTCTTCGTCGCCTTCAACTACGGCGGGCGGGCGGAGATCGTCGACGCGGCGCGCGGCTTCGAGGGCACGACGGAGGAGGAGTTCCGCGGCCGCCTCTACGCGCCGGAGATGCACGACCCCGACCTGTTGATCCGCACCAGCGGCGAGCAGCGCATCTCCAACTACCTGCTCTGGCAGTGCGCCTACTCGGAGCTGGTCTTCCGCGACGAGCTCTGGCCGGACTTCGGCCGTGAGGCGTTCGAGCGGTGCCTGCGGGAGTTCGAGGCGCGCCGCCGCCGCTTCGGGGCGAGGGCCTAGTGGTCCGTGTGCAGGACCTCTTTGACGACGAGCTGTTCGCGGAGGACCCGCCGCGCAGGCCGCCGCCGCGGCCGCCGCGCCGCCGCCCCCGGCGCAGCGGCGAGACCGCCAAGCGAGTCCTCTTCGCGATCCCGTGGGGGATCTTCGCGATCGCGATCGCCGTCGCCGGCGGGCTCGTCTTCACCGTCGCGATGATCGGCATCGGCGCCCTCTGCCTGCGCGAGTTCTTCGCGATGACAGAGCGGCAGCGGCCGATCCAGCGCGCCGGCTACCTCGCCGTCGCGGCACTGATCGTCGCCGCCCACTTCGGCACCGCCTTCAACGTGCTGCTCGTCCTCGCCGCCTCCTTCCCCGTTCTCTTCGCCTTCGGCGCCGACCGCCACCACCGCGACGGCATCACGATGTCGATGGGGGTGACGCTGCTCGGCGTCGTCTGGATCGGCATCCCGCTGGTCCACGCCGTGCTGCTGCGCGACCTGCCCGACCACGGCGCGGCGCTGCTCGTCGACGTGCTGATCGGCACCTTCGCCGCCGACACCGGCGCCTACGCGACCGGGCGCATGTTCGGCTCCCACAGGATCGCCCCCAGCCTCTCGCCGAACAAGACGCTGGAGGGGCTCGTCGGCGGCTTCCTGATCGGCACGATGGCCTTCTGGTTCGCCGGCCTCTACCAGGACTGGCTCTCGGGGGTCGACGCGCTGATCATCGGCGCCGCGGTGGCGGCGGTCGCGCCGGTCGGCGACCTCTTCGAGTCGATGCTGAAGCGGGACCTCGACCGCAAGGACACCGGCACCCTCTTCGGCCCCCACGGCGGCATCCTCGACCGCCTCGACGCCGTCCTCTTCACGATCGTCGTCGGCTACTACCTCTCGGTCCAGCTCGTCTACTGACAGCCGGCCGACGGGCCGATGCGGCAAGGCAGCCTTGACGTATCGGCCCGTCGGCGGCGTCTGCCTATGCTCTGGGGGATGAAGAAGCTCGCGATACTTGGCAGCACCGGGTCGATCGGGACGCAGGCGCTGGAGATCGTCGCGGCGTCGGAGCAGCTCGAGGTCGTCGGCCTCGCGGCGGGGTCGAGCTGGGAGCGGGCGCTGGCGCAGGCCAGGGAGCACGGCGTGGACGCCGTCGCGCTCGCCGACCCGGCGGCGGCCGAGGCGGCGGGCGCCGCCTGGGACGGCCCGGTGCTCGCCGGCGAGGAGGGCGTTCGCGAGCTGATCCTCTCCTGCCGCCCCGACCTGGTCCTCAACGGCGTGGTCGGCGCCGCCGGGCTGGGGCCGACGATCGTCGCCCTCGGCGAGGGGATCGACGTGGCGCTCGCCAACAAGGAGAGCCTCGTGATCGGCGGCGAGCTGACGATGGCGCTCGCCGAGGCGACCGGCGCCCGCCTGCTGCCGGTGGACTCCGAGCACTCGGCGCTCTTCCAGCTGATCGGCGCCGTGGCGCCGGGGACGGTCGAGCGGCTCGTGCTGACCGCCTCCGGCGGGCCCTTCCGCGGCCGCACCGACCTCGCCGGGGCGAGCATCGCCGAGGCGCTGGCCCACCCGACCTGGGCGATGGGGGGGAGGATCACGATCGACTCGGCGACGCTGATGAACAAGGGCTTCGAGGCGATCGAGGCCCATCACCTCTTCGGCGTCCCCTTCGAGCGGATCGAGGTCGTCGTCCACCCCCAGTCGATCGTCCACTCGCTCGTCGACCTCAACGACGGGGCGACGCTGGCCCACCTCGGCCACCCCGACATGCGCGTGCCGATCTCCTACGCGCTGCACCACCCCGAGCGGGCCGACGTCGACGTGCCGCGACTCGACCTGGCCGCCCTCGGCGAGCTGAGCTTCGAGCCCCCCGACCTCGAGACCTTCGCCTGCCTGCGCCTGGCGCTGGAGGCGGGGAGGGCCGGCGGCACGGCGCCCTGCGCGCTCAACGCCGCCGACGAGGTCGCTGTCGCCGCCTTCCTGGACGGCAGGATCGGCTTCGCCGCGATCCCGGCGGCGATCGAGCGGGTCCTGGCCGCGATGCCGGCCGTCCAGCCGACGCACTTCGAGGACCTCTTCGCCGTCGACGCCGAGGCGCGGCGCCGCGCCGAGGAGGCGGTCGGGGGGTTGGCGAGGGTATGAACTGGCTGCTGATCTTCCTCGGCTTCTCGCTGCTGATCGTCCTCCACGAGGCGGGCCACTTCGTCGCCGCCAAGGCGACCGGCATGAAGGTCGAGCGCTTCTTCCTCTTCTTCCCGCCGAAGCTGGCATCGGTGAGGTGGGGCGAGACCGAGTACGGCGTCGGCGCGATCCCGGCGGGCGGCTTCGTGAAGATCAGCGGCATGAACCCCGACGAGCCGATGCCGGAGGGGGAAGAGCACCGCGGCTACTACCGCCAGCCGGTCTGGAAGCGGATCGTCGTGATCGGGGCCGGGCCGGCGGTGAACATCGCGCTCGCCTTCGCGATCCTCTTCGCGCTCGCGCTCGGCGCCAGCGACCCGACCCAGCGGGTCGACGAGGTGCTGCCCGGCACGCCGGCGGCGGCCGTGCTGGAGCCCGGCGACCGCATCGTCGCCGTCGACGGCCGCGGCTACGCCGGTGCCAGCGTGCAGACGCGTCTGGAACGCTTCTTCGCCGACGTCGGCGCTCACCGCTGCGCGGGCCGGCAGGTGGGCGGCTGCCGGGCGGAGACGCCGGTCGTGCTGCGGGTCGAGCGCGACGGGCGGATCCAGACGATCGCCGTGCGGCCCGAATACGACGGCGCCGCGGGGAGGGCGCGGATCGGCTTCGCCTACGGGACCGCCCCGGCCGGGCTGAGCATCGGCGGCGCGGCCGAGCGGGCGGCTGACGCGCTCTGGCTGGTGACCAGCAAAACGGTCACCGTCTTCGCCAACATCTTCGACGCCGAGCAGCGCAAGGAAGTCTCGGGCGTGGTCGGGGTCAGCGACGTCGCCAACCAGACGATCGACATCGGCGCCCGCGAGGCGCTCACCCTGCTCGCCGTGGTCAGCCTCTCGCTCGGCCTGATCAACCTCTTCCCCTTCCTGCCCCTCGACGGCGGCCACATCTTCTGGAGCCTGGTCGAGAAGGTCCGCGGCCGTCCGGTGCCCTTCCGCGTCATGGAGCGCGCCGGCGCGCTCGGCTTCGTGCTCGTGATCATGCTCTTCTTCATCGGCCTCAGCAACGACATCGGCCGCCTCACCGGCGAGGGCTTCGACATCCGCTGAGCGGTGCATCGGGGCGGTTGCCGTGGATCGACCGGCGGGACCGGCCGCGACTCCGGAGCGAGGCGCCCGGAATCGTGAGTTGTAAAAATCCTGTGAAACGTCGTCACGAGACCGTGCAATCCGCGGACCGCTCCAGTACCTTGGCTGGACAGCCAATGTTGCTGAGGACGACGGGCTCTCCCCCGAAAAAGCCAGACCGAGAGAAGCCGGACCAAGAGCGGCCGACCTGGTGGGATCGGCTGGTCGCCGACTGGCAGCCGATCTGGCGCGACTTCCGGGATGCGGTCGACGGCGGGATGAGTTTGATCGAGGCGATCGGCCGCTACCTCCTGCGCTGCGCGAAGCTGGTCGAGAAGCTCTACTACCTGCTGCGCAGGCACGCAGGCAGGTGGTTCGCCCTCGCCGCGGCGGTTGGCCTTAGCTCGCCGCTCTCCGGCGGCTGGGGAGTCGCGGGGCTGTCCGACCTCCCGCTGGGAAAGTGGGCGCCGGCGGCGTTCCTCCCCCTCGCGGCCCTGGTCCTGCGGGCCACGATGCACGCCGTCGCCGGCGAGTCGCGGCGTCGCGCCAGGAGGCACGAGGGGGAGCGGCGCGATCCCGGGGTCGAGCGAGACCTGGCCAGGCAGGAATCGAAGCGACAGGTTGCCGCGGAAGAGATCGAGAAGAGGGGCCACGACTGCGCCCTCGCGGACGAGGACTTCGTGCACGACATCGTGGCCGCCACGTACGTCCAGTGCGTCAGCCCCGACGACGACTTCAGCCTGGCGCTGGAGATGCTGGACGGCGGCAGGTTCGAGCCGGTCGCCACCCGCGGACGCATCGACGACGAGCTGCGGGAGGCGATCCGCGTCCCGCTGTCGAGCGTGACGGAGACCGAGGCGTGCTTCGCGAGCGCGCTGGAGCCCCTCCAGTACCGTGGCGCCACGGTCACGTTCGCCGCGGGCCCGTATCACTACGTCCTGCTCGGCCTCTCGGGGGCGACGATCCCGGACCAGGTCCTGCTCGCGATCAGCATCGGCGCGACCCAGCTGATGCTCAAGCTCGCCTACGGGGACGAGACGCCCGCCTGGCTGGCGGAGGTGCAATGAGCACGCCGGCCGCGGGAGAACTGGATCGCCCGGCGCGGCCCGAGACGACTGTGCACAGTCTGCCCCCGCCGCCGCTCTGGCGTCGCCTGACCCGTCAACTGCGGGCCTACCCGCTCGTCGACCCGCTGGGTCAGGCCGGGATCAGCCTCACCCTGTCGATCGCTCTCGGCGGTGTCGGCGCCTGGATGCTCGAGCGAAGCAGGACGACGGGGATGGTCCTGCTGCTGCTCGCCGGCGTCCTGGCGCTCTTCTACCTCGCCCTCGTTGGCAGAGCCGTGAAGCGAGACAAGGCGATCAACTACTGGCGCGACCGACGCGACCTGCGACTGCGCCTCACCGAGGAGCGAGCCCAGCACGCGTTCGCGGTCGCCATGCTCGAACAGGTCCACTTCCTCGATGGTGAGCTGGGTGACGACGACAGCCTCACCGAGGCGGTGCTGTCCGGTCTGGCCTCACGGCTTTACACCGCGCTGGCGCCGCGTCACGACGACCTAGCGGTGGTTCTGGCCCTGGCGGCCGAGGGCCAATACCACATCCTTCACAGCGCGCTCAGCTCCGGCAGCCGTTGGCGGGCCCTGAAGCCGGACAAGCACTGCGAGATCCGGGGACCGCTGTCGGACAGGCTGAGCGAGCTCGCCGACCACCACCATGCCGCCGAGTCGGCGGTCGACGCCGGCCGGCTCTGCGCGATCGTCCTGGCGGACACCGAGCTCGACGCGGCGGATCGCAAGCTGGTCGACCGTGTCTCCCTCTGCCTGGACATGGTCATGGCCCGCCGTAGGCTGCCGGGACGGAGGCTGCGGGCCGTGCACGAGTAGTTTGCCGGCGGGTCTGCGCGCCGGATACCCTTCGGTGATGGCTTCGAAGCGGCAGATATTCGTCGGCGGCGTGCCGATCGGCGGCGGGGCGCCGGTTGCCGTGCAGACGATGACCAAGACGGAGACCGCCAACCTGGCGGCGACGATGGAGCAGATCGGCAAGGTCGCCGGCGCCGGCGCCGACCTGGTCCGGGTCGCGGTGCCGCGCGACGAGGACGCCGAGGCGCTGCGGACGATCGTGCGCGACTCGCCGATCCCGGTGATCGCCGACATCCACTTCAACCACACCCTGGCGCTGAAGGCGATCGACGCCGGCGCCCACTGCATCCGCCTCAACCCGGGCAACATCGGCGGCCGCGAGAAGGTCGCCGAGGTGGCCGAGAGGGCGACCGCGGCGGGGGTGCCGATGCGGATCGGCGTCAACTCCGGGTCGCTGCCCAGGCACCTGCACGCGCTCGAGCGCGAGAGCCCCGTCGAGGCCCTGGTCGCCGCCGCGGTCGAGTTCGTCGAGCTGATGGAGGGCCTGCGCTTCGAGGACTTCAAGGTCTCGATCAAGTCGACCAACGTGCCCAACACGATCGCCGCCAACCGGCTGCTGGCCGAGAAGATCCCCTACCCGCTGCACCTCGGCATCACCGAGGCGGGGACGAAGTGGGCGGGCTCGCTGAAGTCCGCGGTCGGGCTGGGGACGCTGCTCGCCGACGGGGTCGGCGACACGATCCGGATCAGCCTCTCGACCTTCCACGCCGAGGAGGAGGTCAAGGTCGCCTGGGAGATCCTCAAGGCGCTGCAGCTGCGCGAGCGCGGGCCGGTGCTGATCGCCTGCCCGACCTGCGGCCGCCTGCAGTTCGACATGGACTCGGTCGTGGCCGAGGTCGAGCGGCGCCTGGAGGGGTACGCGGAGCCGATCGAGGTGGCGGTGCTGGGCTGCGCGGTGAACGGGATCGGCGAGGCGAGCCACGCCGACTTCGGCATCGCGGGGGCCAAGAACGAGGGCCTGATCTTCGCCGGCGGCAAGCCGCTGCGCAAGGTGCCGCAGGCGGAGCTGGTCGAGACGCTCTTCCGCGAGATCGACAAGTCGCTGGAACGCGGCGGCGAGGTCGAGTTCGACGAGGTCGAGTCGCGCGAGGGCGCGAAGTGGGTGGCCAGGATCGAGGAGGAGAACGCCGGGGACCTGACGCCGGAGAGGATCGCCGCGATGGAGCACGAGGCGGCGCAGGCGGGGGAGTCGGACAGGGTGCTGCTCGACGAGGAGGCATCTCCTACCGCGGGACGGCGATTTACCAGGGCGTAGTGGCGCGCGGGCCCTGTCGCGGCGGCCCTCCCCCATGTGCTCGGATGCCTTCGGCATCCGACGCTATGGGGGACCCCCGCGACCGCGCCACCCGCGCGAGCAACGGATAGGTTTGTCGCCGTGACGCGAATGAGTCAGGCATTCATTCCCACCCTGAAGGAGGCCCCTGCCGACGCCGAGGCGCTTTCGCACAAGCTGATGGTGCGGGCCGGGTTGATCCGGCAGGTCGGGGCCGGGTTGTGGAGCTATCTCCCCGCCGGGTGGCGGGCACAGCGCAAGGTCGAGGCGATCCTGCGCGAGGAGATGGAGGGGATCGGCTGCCAGGAGATGCTGATGCCGGTGCTCCAGCCCGCCGAGAGCTGGGAGAAGACGGGGCGCTACGGGATCGACGAGCTGTTCAAGCTCGAGGATCGCAAGGGGTCGCCACTGGTGCTGGCGATGACCCACGAGGAGTGCGTCACCTACCACGTGGCGCGCGAGGTGCGCTCCTACCGCGACCTGCCGCTGACGCTCTTCCACATCCAGACCAAGGAGCGCGACGAGCCGCGGCCGCGCGCCGGCGTGCTGCGCACGCGCGAGTTCACGATGAAGGACGCCTACTCCTTCGACCGCGACGAGGAGGGCCTGACCCGCTCCTACGAGCTGCAGGCGGGCGCCTACGAGCGCATCTTCGACCGCTGCGGGCTGCGCTGGCACAGGGTCGAGTCCGACGTCGGGATGATGGGCGGCTCGGGCGCCCACGAGTACATGGCCCCCTGCGCGGCCGGCGAGAACAAGGTCGCCCTCGCCCCCGGCTACGCCGCCAACGTCGAGGTCGCCTCCGCCGAGCCGAAGCCGGTCGAGCTGCCCGCGCCGCTGCCCGCGCCCGAGCGGGTCGAGACACCGGGCCTGACCACGGTCGAGGAGGTTTCCTCCTCGCTCGGGCTGCCGCCCGGGGCGCTGATCAAGGCGATGCCGATCGTCGTCGAGGGCCGCGGCCCGGTGCTCGTCCTGGTCCGCGGCGACCACCGCCTCAACGAGGTGAAGCTGCGCAACGGGATGGGGGCGGACTTCCGCCAGGCCCGACCCGAGGAGATCGAGGCCGAGCTGGGGCCGGCGGGGTACGTCGGGCCGGTGGGCTCCGGGCTGCCGATGATCAAGGACGCGGCGATCGCCGGCGACTCCTACGTCTGCGGCGCCAACGAGGCCGGCGCGCACCTGCGGGGCGTCGACCCGGCGCGCGACTTCGAGGCCGACGAGATGGACGTGCGCACGGTCGAGGCCGGCGACACGGCGCCGGGCGGCGGCGCGATCGCGATCGAGCCGGCGATCGAGGTCGGCAACATCTTCAAGCTCGGCAGCCGCTACTCCGAGCCGCTCGGCGCCACCTACCTCGACGAGTCGGGCAGCGAGCGGCCGCTCGTCATGGGCAGCTACGGGATCGGACCGGCGCGGATCCTCGCCGCGGCGATCGAGCAGGGCGCCGACGAGCGCGGCATCGTCTGGCCGGCGCCGCTGGCGCCCTGGCAGGTCCAGCTCGTCTCGCTGGCCGGCAAGGGCGGGGAGGAGGAGCGCGCCGTCGCCGAGCGGCTCTACGAGGAGCTGCGCGCGGCCGGCCTGGAGGTCCTCTACGACGAGCGCGACGCCGGCGCCGGCGAGAAGCTGACCGACGCCGAGCTGCTCGGCTGCCCGCTGCGCCTGGTGGTCGGTCGCCGCGGCCTCGCCGAGGGCGTGGTCGAGGCGGTCGAGCGCGGCTCGGGCGCCGAGCACAGGCTGGCGGTGGCCGAGGCCGCCGAGGGCGCCGCGGAGCTGCTGCGCGGCGATGGCTGACACCGCCCCCTTCGGGCGTGGCCGCATCCGCCGCCTCTTCGGCCTCGACCGCAGCGGCCCGGCGCCGCGGCAGACGCGCAAGGGCGAGCCGCTCGACCCCTGGACGCTGCCGAACCTGGTCTGCTACCTGCGCCTCGCCGCCCTGCCGCTCTTCCTCTGGCTCGCCTTCGAGTCGGGCGACGGGCGCAGCGCCGGCGCCGCGGTCGTCTTCTGGCTGATCGCCGCCGGCGACTACCTCGACGGCTTCCTCGCCCGCGTCACCGGCCAGTACAGCCGCCTCGGCGCCCTGCTCGACCCGCTCGTCGACCGCCTCACGATCCTCGCCGGCGCCGTCGTCTGCTGGCACTTCGAGCTGCTGCCCCGCTGGGCCCTGGCCCTGCTCGCCGCTCGCGAGCTGGCGATGCTCCTCCTCGCCCAGCAGGGGCTTCGCCACGGCGTCGAGATCCGGGTCAACTGGCCGGGCCGGATCTCGGTCTTCCCGATCATGGGCGGCATCTTCTTCGCCCTGGTCCTCGACGGCTGGGTCCCCGCCGCGCTGCTGATCGTCGGTCTGGCCCTGGCCCTCCTGGCCACCGCCCTCTACGCCCGCGAGGGCATCGCCGAAGCCCGCCCGCCTCGCCGCTGACCCGTGCAAGGGAGGGTTCAGGGTCGATGAAACCTTCAACCTTCGGTTGAAGGTTCGGGCGGGGGGCTCCTATAATCGAGCGAGGCGGCCGGCCCGGCCGACACCAGGCGACCCAAGGAGCGAGATGGAGGACACCTTTCCCGATCTCGGTTCGCTCAGCGACGAAGAGCTGAAGAACCTGATCGACAAGCTCACCGAGGAGGAGAACGAGATCTCCTACAAGCGGCGCGTGCTGCACGGCAAGATCGACATCCTCCGCGCCGAGCTGGTCAACCGGCTGCGCCAGAAGCGCGAGCGGGGCGACACGCTCTTCTCGGGCGACGACGTCGCGCAGCTGACCGAGATCCTCGCCGGCAGGGCCCAGTCTCCCGACGACGAGCCGGCCGCCTGAGGGGGAGCGCTCGATGGCCGTCCACTGCCCCGAATGCGGCTTCGCCAACCCCGAGGGCGCCAACTACTGCCAGAAGTGCGGCGCCTACGTGGGCGGCCCGGCCGAGGGCGGCAGCGACGAGCCGACGACGATGACCTATCGCGTCGACGACACCGGCGAGCTGCAGCCGCTCGACATCGACGAGACGATCGAGCGCAGCGGTGCCGTGCTGGTGATCCGCGCCGGGGGCGGCCGGGCGGGCGAGAGCTTCCCGCTCGCGGAGGACCGGATCAGCATCGGCCGCAGCCCCGACGCCGGCGTCTTCCTCGACGACGTGACGGTCTCCCGCAACCACGCCCTGCTGGTGCGCCGCCGCGACGGCCTCTACATCGACGACCTCGGCTCGCTCAACGGCACCTACGTGAACCGGCGCCGCATCGAGTCCCACCGCCTCGCCGACGGGGACGAGATCCAGGTCGGCAAGTACAAGCTGAGCTACCTGGAGAAGTAGCGGTGGCCGTCTCCGAGCAGCAGGCGCGCCAGCGCGACTCGCGTCCCCGCAAGGCGCTGACGATCGGCGCCGTTTGCAAGATCCTCCAGGCGGAGTTCGACGACGTCTCGATCTCGAAGATCCGCTACCTGGAGGACCAGAAGCTGCTGACGCCGCGGCGCACGCCGGGCGGCTACCGCCTCTACAGCCAGTCCGACGTCGAACGGCTGCGCACGATCCTGCGCCTGCAGCGCGACGAGTTCCTGCCCCTGCGGGTGATCCGCCAGGAGCTGGCGGCGGGTGGCGACATCGCCGCCGCCGTCGGCGGCGCCGACAAGCGCGGCGGCGGCGCCGTGCGACGGGCGATCCTGATCGACACGTCGCGGGCCTACCTGACGCTCGACGAGGTGATCGAGGAGACCGGCGCTCGCGAGGAGCTCGTCGCCGAGCTGGAGAACTTCGGCATCGTGCAGCCCGAGAAGCGCGACGGCAAGACGGTCTACGACGAGACCGACCGCGAAGTGATCCGCGCCGCCAACGAGCTCTCCCGCTTCGGCGTCGCGGCGCGCAACCTGCGCGTCTTCCGCTCCTCCGCCGACCGCGAGGCGAACCTGCTGGAAGCGCTGCTCGGCCCCTCGCTGCGCTCGCGCAACCCCGAGCGCCGCAAGGAGGCGCTGGAGAGCCTGGAGAGCCTGGCGGCGACGGTCAGCCACCTCAAGCACCTGCTGCTGGTCCGCGACCTCCGGCGCCTCGCGGGCGACTGAGCGCCCGGTGCCGCGAGCAACGCGCCGCCGGAGGATTGCCGCGCCGCTTGCAGAGGTGTGGGAGCTCGTCTCCGATCCCTACAACCTGCCCCGCTGGTGGCCGCGGGTGATGCGGGTCGAGAGCGTCGAGGGCGAGGGGGAGGGCACGGAGTGGACGAGCGTGCTGGGCACCGCCGAGGGGCGCGGGGTGCGGGCCGACTTCCGCTGCACCGAGTCGGTCGAGGCAGAGCGCTACGCCTGGGCGCAGCAGGTCGAGGGCACGCCGTTCGAGCGCCACCTGCGGGGCTCCGGGGTCGCGATCGCGCTCGCCGAGGGGGCGGGGAGGACGGCGGTCGACCTCACCGCGGCGCAGGCGCTGCGCGGGCTCTCGCGCCTCGGCTCGCCGATGATGCGGAGGGGCCAGGGCGCGCTGCTCGAGGAGGCGCTCGACGGGATCGAGAGGGCGTTGACATGAGTGCTCCCCGCCGTGACTCGAAGTGGTGGGGCTGGGGCGACCCGACGACGCTGCCCGAGCTGGACGGGGCGGCGCTGGCGACGCTGCGCGAGCGTATCGGCGAGCCGGTCCCGGTGCCGCGGGCGGCCGAGCTCGACGCCTTCGAGCTGCCGGCGGCCGAGCCGCTGCCACGGGCGCTGGTCGAGGCCGTCGGCGAGGAGAACGTCTTCACCGGGGTCGAGGACCGGGTGCGCCACGCCACCGGTTGCGGCTACGTCGATCTTGCCCGCCTTCGCTCGGGTCGCCTCGACGCGGCTCCCGACGCGGTCCTGCTCCCCGCCGACGCCGAGGCGGTGAGACGCGTCTTGTACCTGTGCGGCACCGAAGGCGTCGCGGTCGTGCCCTTCGGCGGCGGGACCAGCGTGGTCGGCGGCATCGAGCCGCTGCGTGGCCCGCACGGGCGCCTCGTCAGCCTCGACCTCTCGCGCCTGCGCGGCGTCGAGGTCGACACCCGCTCGCTGACAGCGCGGCTCGGCGCCGGCCTGCGCGGCCCGGAGGCTGAAGCGGAGCTGGCGCGCCATGGCGTCGTCCTCGGCCACCACCCGCAGTCCTTCGAGTACGCGACGATCGGCGGCTTCGCCGCGACCCGCTCCGCCGGGCAGGCCTCGAGCGGCTACGGGCGCTTCGACGAGCTGGTCAGCTCGGTGCGGCTGCTCGCCCCGGCCGGCGAGCTGAGCACGCTGGAGACGCCGCACACGGCGGCAGGGCCGGCGCTGCGGGAGCTGGTGGTCGGCTCGGAGGGAGTCTTCGGCGTGATCCCCGAGGTGACCGTGCGCGTGCGCCCGGCGCCGCGGGTGCGGCGCTACGAGGCCTGGATGGCGGAGGGCTTCGAGGCCGGGGCGGAGATCGTCCGCGCCCTGGCGCAGGGGCCGGGCCTGCCCGACGTGATCCGCGTCTCCGACGAGGAGGAGACGGAGGTCTCGCTGGCTCTCTCCGGGCCGCGTGGGGCCGCGGGCAGCCTCTTCTCCGGCTACCTGGGGGCGAGGCGGCGCCGCAACGGCGCCCTGATCGTCGTCGGCATCGAGGGCGACGAGGAGTCGGTGGCGCGGCGGCGGGCGCTCGCCGTGCGGGCCCTGCGCAACGGCGGCGCCGCCTACCTCGGGCAGGCCGCGGGGCGCTCCTGGGAGCACGGCCGCTACCAGGGGCCCTACCTGCGCGACACCCTGATGGAGATGGGGGCGCTGGTCGAGACGCTGGAGACCTCGCACACCTGGAGCCGGCTCGGCGAGCTGCACGCGGCGGTCGCCGCCGCGATCCGCGAGGCCCTGGCCGGCCAGGGCACGCCCGGCCTCGTCCTCTGCCACCTCTCTCATGCCTACCCCGACGGCGCCTCCCTCTACTTCACCTTCATCGCCCGCGCCCTGGGCGGGGAGGAGGTCGAGCAGTGGCGCCGGGTCAAGCGAGCGGCCTCGGAGGCGATCGTCGCCCACGGCGGCACGATCACCCACCACCACGCCGTCGGCCGCGACCACGCCCCCTACATGCAGACCGAGGTGGGGGAGACGGGCCTCGAGGTGCTGCGCGCCGTCAAGGCGCAGCTCGATCCCGCCGGGATCATGAACCCCGGCAAGCTGATCCCCTGATCCGACGCGCCGGGGCTACCGGTTCGGCTGCTGGATCGCGGGGCCGACGATCTCGCCGCGCAACACGGACTCGCCGGTGTACCTGGGCAGCCGCTGCTGTTTGCGCGCTTTGGCCAGCTCGGCCCGGTAGGCGGAGTTCGAGGTGAGGGAGACGTCGACCTTGTCGAAGGCCCCGCCGGCGACGTAGGCGAGCACCTGGCCCGGCACGGGCAGCTGCACGGCGATCCTGCCGTCCTCGCCGACTTTCACCGCGCCGACCCGCAGGACCAGATTCGGCGAGCGGTAGAGCCAGATCGCGTAGGTCTCGCCGGCGGGCGAGGGCGCCAGGCCCTCGGCCTCGACCTGGAGGAGGACCTCTTTGCGGAAGCGGCCGAAGACGGCCCGGCCGCTGGCGTCGCCGTCGCCCCTCGGCGTGAGGATCGCCTGCGTCAGTTTGGGGTTGTCGGCCGCGGCGGCCGTCCCGCCTTGCGAGGGGGCGCTGGAGCCCGAGCCGCCGTCGCCGCCGAGGACGAGGATCGCGACGAGCACCACGACGACCAAGGCGCCGGCGCCGAGCCCGACCAGGGCGCCGCGGTCCTTGGGCAGGCTCGGGCGGGGGATGCGCGAGCCCCCTCGCCGGCCTCTTGCCGCGGCTGGGGCCGGCGCGGCGGGCGGCGGCTCCGCGGCGGGAGCCGCCGGGACCTGTTCCGCCGCCTTCGGGCCGTCCGCCGGCGGCGACTGCGGCGGGGCGGGAGGCTCGGGCGCGGGGGCCGGCTCGGCCGCGGGCTCCGAGGCCTGTCCCGGCTCGACCGCCGCACTGTCTCCCTCGGCCTCGGCCAGGGCCTCCTTGACGCGGACGCGCAGCTCCTCGACGCCGATCCCCATCAGCGCCGCGATGTCCTCGTACCCCTCTTCGCGCTGGGCCAGCAGCCGCAGCATCGCCTTCTGGTCGTCCGTCAACCCCACCGACGGGAAGCCTACGCTAGCGCCGCCTCAGCCGGGCGTGCCCGATGTTAAGGGACGCCCCAAGCGCCAGCAATGCCCTGCCGCATCGCCGACGTGCCGGTGATCGACCGCCCCTATGGGTGGTCGATCACCGGCACGTCGGGCTGTAGGGTCTGCGCGGATGCACGGGGATTCACGAGGGCTGGTGTCGCACTTCGACGCGCTGCTGGGGACGGAGTGGCTCGACGACGACCCCGAGCACGCTCGGGTGCGGGTCGAGATGCGCGACGAGCTGCGCCAGCCGGTCGGCCTGCTGCATGGCGGCGTGATCTCGAGCCTGGTCGAGAGCGTCTGCTCGCGCGCCACCGCCCTGGCCGTGCTGGGCGACGGCACGATGGCGATGGGCCAGTCGATCTCCGTCAACTTCATCCGCCCGGTCACCGAGGGCCACGCCGAAGTGCACGCCAAGGCCCGCCACCGCGGTCGCACGACCTGGGTCTGGGAGGCGGAGGTCCGCGACGCCGAGGACCGCGTCTGCGCCCTCGCCCAGATGACGATCGCGGTGAGGCCCGCCTAGTGGTCCATCCTGTAAGTCCCGTGCCGATATGGCGAGCGAAAACCGAGCACGCCGCGGACGCAGGGAGGCCGAATAGTGGGCACTATTCGGCCGACCGAGGACAAAGGCGGGCGAAGGTTTGCAGCCGCCAGATCAGGTGCGGGACTTACAGGATGGACCACTAGCCCCCGAAGCGGTTCGTGATCGGCAGGCGGCGGTCGCGGCCGAAGGCCCTCGGCGTGATGCGGATCCCCGGGGCGGCCTGGCGCCGCTTGTACTCGGAGCGGTCGACCATGCGGATCACCTCGTCGACGACGCTCGCCGGCAGGCCGGCGGCGACCATCTCCTCGCGACCCTCGTCGCGCTCGACGTAGGACTCGAGGACGCGGTCGAGCAGCTCGTAGGGGGGCAGCGAGTCGCTGTCGCGCTGATCCGGGCGCAGCTCCGCCGAGGGCGCGCGCTCCAGCACGGAGGCCGGGACCAGCTCGCGGCCGGCGCGCTCGTTGCGGTGGCGGACCAGCTCGTAGACCAGCGTCTTCGGCACGTCCTTGATCGCCGCGAAGCCGCCCGCCATGTCGCCGTAGAGGGTCGCGTAGCCGACCGACATCTCGCTCTTGTTGCCGGTGGCGAGGACCAGCCAGCCGTGCTTGTTGGATAGCGCCATCATCAGGTTGCCCCTGATCCGCGCCTGGATGTTCTCCGCGGCGAGGTCGGGCTCCGAGGGCCGGGCGGGGTCGTGGGGGGGAGGGGCCCCGGCGGCTTCGCCGTCGCCGTCCGCGCCGAAGGCGGGGCCGAGGGCGCGCTCGTACTCGGCCATCGTCGCCTCGATCGGGATCTCGATCAGGCCGGCGCCCAGGTTGGCGGCGATAGTCCGCGCGTCCGCCTGTGTTTCAGGGCTCGAATGGGGCGAGGGCATGACCACGCAGGTGACGCGCTCGGGGCCGAGGGCGTCGACGGCGAGCAGGGCGACCAGGGCCGAGTCGATGCCCCCGGAGAGCGCCAGCCCGACGTGCCGGAAGCCGTTCTTGTCCACGTAGTCACCAAGGCCCAGGGTCAGCGCGGCGTAGACCTCCGCGCTGTCGGCCAGCGGCTCGGCGAGGCGGCCGGGCACCGCGGCGGGGACGTCGCAGAGCAGCAGCTCCTCCTCGAACTGGGCGGCCCGCGCGAGCGTCTCGCCCGCGGGGCCGACGAGGAAGCTGTGCCCGTCGAAGACCAGCTCGTCCTGGCCGCCGACCAGGTTGCAGAAGGCGAAGTGGGCGCCGTAGGCGCGGGCGCGCCCGGCCAGCAGCGCTTCGCGCTCGCGGCCCTTGCCGCGGTGGTAGGGCGAGCCGGAGGGGTTGGCGATCAGGGTCGCGCCCGCCGCCGCCTCCGCCGCCGCGGGCGGTCCCGGCGCCCAGACGTCCTCGCAGATCGTCAGCCCGACGGCCTGGCCGGCGACCTCGATCGTCGCCGGCTCGATCCCGGGGGCGAAGTAGCGCTGCTCGTCGAAGACCGAGTAGTTGGGCAGGCGGTTCTTGCGGTACACGGCGCGCACACCGCCGCCGGCCAGCACGGCGAGGGAGTTGTGGGCGTGGCGGCGCTCGCCGCCGCCGGCCACCGGCTCGGCGAAGCCGACGACCGCGACCAGCCCCTGGACGCCGCGAGCCAGCTCCTCGACGGCGCGCCGGTTGGCCTCGACGAAGTGCCGCTTCAGGTAGAGGTCCTCGGCCGGGTAGCCCGGCAGGCAGAGCTCGGGGAAGACGACCAGGTCGGCGCCCTCGCCCCGGGCGCGGCCGATCCACTCCGCCACCTTGGCGGCGTTGCCGTCGAGGTCGCCGACGGTGGGGTCGATCTGGGCGAGCGCTACGCGCAAGGGGGCTTCCCGGGCATGGCCACGCGCGCAGTATCGCGTCCAGGCGCGCCCAGGCGCGCCTGGACGGCCTGTAGATTGCCCCCGGTGCGGGAACGCCGCCGGCCGATAGGCGCTTCGCTGGTGGCGTCCATGGCGCTGCTCCTCGCCCTGCCCGGCGCGGCCCCGGCGGCGGACGAGCGGGCATTCCGCGCCCCGGCGGCGCGGCCGACCGACAAGCCGGGCCCCAACCGCAACACCTACACCGTCCCCGAGGCACCGCGCTCGCCCGCCTGCACGCGCAACTTCTGCGTCCACTGGGTCGCCGAGGGGATCGACGCCCCCAACCTGCTCGACGGCGACGCCGACGGGCTCCCCGACTACGTCGAGCAGGTGCAGACCGTCGCCGAGCACGTCTACTCGATCGCCAACGGCAAGCTCGGCTGGCGCGACCCGAAGTCCGACGGCCGGCGCGGCGGGGAGCGGGGCAAGACCGACGTCTACCTCGACCAGATCGGCGGCGCCCTCTTCGGCTACGCGGCGCCGGATCGCGGTCAGGGCCGCTCGGCCAACCGGCTGCCGCGCCGGCTGCACGGCTACCTCGTCCTCGACAACGACTACGACCCGCGCGAGTTCCCCGGCACCACGCCCGAGCACGACCTGCGGGTCACCTTCGCCCACGAGTACACCCACATCCTCCAGTTCGGCTACGACGCCTACCAGGACCCCTGGTTCGCCGAGTCGACCGCGGTCTGGATGGAGGACCAGGTCTACGACGGGATCGACGACTACCGCCGCTACGTGCGCCGCTGGGTGAGGCGCTACGAGACGCCGCTGACCGCCAACTCGATCAAGCAGTACGGCTCGGCGGTCTGGAACCAGTGGCTGGCCCGCCGCTACGGCCGCTCGATCGTGCGCCGCGCCTGGGCCGGCGCGCTGCGCGCCAGGCCGGGCGGCTTCTCGGTCGCCGCCTACGACCGGGCGATCCGGGCCGCCGGCGGATCCGACTTCAGCCGCGACTTCGCCCGCTTCGCCGCCGACCTGCCGGAGTGGCGCACCGCCACGGCCTTCCCGGAGGCGCGCGCCTTCCCGGACGTCTCCCGCCAGGGCAACCTGCCGCTCGGCGGCCGCGTCCTCGACCGCCGCCTCAACCACACGACCTTCCAGCTGCTGCGCGTCCACGCGCGGGGCGGCCGGGCCGTCGCCGTCGACGCGGTGGCGCCGCGCGGCATCGCCGCCGGCCTGGCGCTGGTCGGCCGGATCGGCGGCGAGCGGCGCGGCCGGGCCGTCGAGGTGCTGCGCTACCGGGGTGGCGGCGGGCGCCTTTCCGTGCGGCTCTCGCGACCGGGTCGCTTCGACCGCATCACCGCCGCGCTCGTCAACGCCGACGCCCAGGCGACGGGCTTCAGCCCCCGCCGCCTCGACTGGGCCTACTTGACCGACAGCGCGCCGTTCCGGGTCTCGGCGCGAGCGATCCGCTGAGGCTTGCCGCCCGCCTTGGCGGGCCCGGCCGCGAGCTCGGCGACGGCCGCCTCGAGATCGAGCCCGAAGCTGTCCAGGTCGGCCATCGCGTCGTAGTCGCCGACCAGGCCGAAGTCGACCTCGCCGTCGTAGGACATGATCCCGACGCAAAGGGCCTGGCGGCGCGCCAGCGGCACCAGCGGGAAGACCGATTCCATCCGCCTGCCCAGCACGTAGAGGGGGAACTGCGGTCCCGGCACGTTGGTGACGACGAGGTTGAAGAAGCGCTGGGCCGGCTGCAGCCGCGCCGCCTGGGAGGCGATCGTGGTCGGCGCGAAGTCGACGATGCGGGTGAGGATCTCGGCGCCGACCGCCTGGCCTGAGCCCTTCAGGTCGCCCATCGTCCCGGTGATCAGGTGCAGGCGCCGCACCGGGTCCTCGCACCAGACGGGCAGCGGCGCCATCATCGCCGAGATGCGGTTGCCGAGGACGCCGCGCTCCTCCTCGGCGCGGACGCTGACCGGGACCAACGCGCGCAGCTCCAGGCCCTCGGTGTCGTGGCCGCGGGCGCGCAGGTAGTTGCCGATCGCCCCCGTGACGACGGAGAGCACGACGTCGTTGACGGTGCCGCCGTGGACGTTCTTGACCGCCTTCAGGTCGTCGAGCTCGGCGCGCACGAAGGCGACGCGCCGGTGCGGGCCGATTTCCACGTTGAAGGGGGTGGAGGGCGCCGACATGCCGGTGCCGATCAGTCTGCCCGTGTCGCCCAGCCCGCGCAGCACCTGGCGCGGGCCACGCAGCGCGGCGCGCACGCCGCGGGCGATCTCGCGCGGGCTGGTGGCGCGTTCGTGCAGGGCGTCGGCGAGCAGCTGCAGGTCGGTCGGCTCCGGCCGGGGCGCCCACTTGGGCGGCCGCTGCAGCGGCTTGTCCGGCTCCTTCTCGACGTCGAAGAGGACGGTGGTGATGTCCATGCCCGAGACGCCGTCGACGAGCGCGTGGTGGCTCTTGCCGACGATCGCGAAGCGCCCGCTCTCGAGGCCCTCGACCAGCCAGAGCTCCCAGAGCGGCTTGCTGCGGTCGAGCTGCTGGGAGAAGATCCGCGCCGCCAGGTTGCGCAGCTGCTCTTCGGAGCCCGGCGCCGGCAGCGCGGTCTGGCGCACGTGATAGTCGAGGTTGAGGTGGGGGTCGTCGACCCAGACCGGGCGGCCCTGGGCGAAGGGGACGAAGCGCAGCTTCTGGCGGAAGCGCGGGACGAGGTGCAGGCGCGAGGCGATGTGGTCGCGGAACTCGGCGTGGCTCGGCGCGGAGCCCGCGAAGATGCTCACCGAGGCGACGTGCATGTGGGCGCCGGCGCGCTCCATATGCAGGAAGGAGGAGTCGAGCCCGGTCAGCCTGTCCATGCTCACGGGAGAGATGTTCGCACAGGCCCGCCGCGGTCCTGCGAAGCGGCTGTGAACGCTCAGGCGAGGCCGAGGCGCAGCTGCGGCTCGCCGGCCGCCGGCCGCGCGCCATCCGCCTCGCCGCCCTCCTCGAAGCCGGCGACGCGCACGCCGAGCAGCCGCACCGGCCGCGGCGGGTCGTAGGCGCGCAGCAGGTCGAGGGCCACCGGCGCGACGACGGCGGGGTCGGCGGTGGCCTCCGCGAGCGTCTGGGAGCGGGTGACGTTGGTCCAGTCGTCGAGCCGCACCTTGATGCCGACCGTGCGCCCGGCCAGCTCGCGCTCGCGCAGGCGCCGGCAGAGCCGCGCGGCGAGCCGGCCGAGGTGCGCCTCCAGCTCGGCGCGCTCGCCGACGTCGACGTCGAAGGTCGTCTCCGCCGACTGCGACTTGGTCTCGCGGACGACGGTGACCGGGGTGTCGTCTTCGAAGCGGGCGCCGCGGCGCAGCCAGCGCCCCTGGCGCGGCCCGAAGGCCCGCTCCAGGGCAGCCGGCTCCGCGGCTCCCAGCGCGGCCAGGGTGCCGATCCCGATCTCCTCCAGCCGGGCGACCGTCTTCGGCCCGATGCCGGGGACCAGGGCGGGGGAGTCGGCCGCGAAGCGCTCCAGCGCCTGCCCGCGCGAGAGCACGACGAGGCCACCCGGCTTGCCCAGCTCGCTGACGATCTTCGCCAGCATGCGGCTCTCGGAGATGCCGATCGAGCAGCCGAGGCCGGTCTCGGCGCGGATCTCGGCGGCGATCCGCCGCATCGTCGCCTTCGGCGAGAAGAGCCCGGTCAGCTCGACGAAGGCCTCGTCGAGGCCGACCACCTCGACCGTCTCCGCGTTGCGCCGCAGGATCGCCATCACCTGCGCCGACGCTTCGCGGTAGGCGGCGAAGTCGGGCTGCAGGTAGACGGCGTCGGGCAGCCGCCGCCGCGCCACCGCGGCCGGCATCGCCGAGTGGATCCCGGCCAGCCTGCGCGCCTCGTAGCTCGCCGTCGTCACCACCGCCCGCGGCCCCGAGCCGCAGACCACCACCGGCTTCCCCTTCAGCTGCGGCCGCCGCCGCAGCTCGACCGAGGCGTAGAAAGCGTCCATGTCGAGATGGGCGACGGTGCGCTCGAAGGCCACGGAGCGATGGTAGGACGGGGACGGGACGGGACGTCCCGCCCGACCGCCGGGCCAAAGGTGGGCGGACGCCTTGCGGTCGTAGTTGTTCCCGCTCAGCGGGAACAACTACGACCGCAACTAGTATTCGCGGCGATGGCTTCCGCCGAGGCGAAGAACCTCGAGGCGATCTCCAGGGCGATCGACCGGCACAACTCGAGCTGCCCCTACCCGGCGGCCGAGGTGCGGATGAACCCGTTCGAGGTCGAGCGGCTGGGCTGGGACGAGGTCCGCGGGTTGCCGGTGGTGCCCGATCCGGAGATCGGCACCGGGCGGTTCCGGATCGTCTGCTCGCGCGAACTCGAGGGGGAGGGGCTGGAGGAGGTCGAGGCCGTTGGCCGGGAGGTCGAGGCGCCCGTGCCGGTCGTCAACAGCTGAGCGCGGAGCCGTGCCCCCGACATCCACTCCACGGGGACGCGGTCAATCCCGGATGCGCGGTCAGATGCTGTTCCAGAAGTCCAGCCCGAGGCTCGACAGCCAGGACTGCGCCTCGGCGTTGAGCCGGGTCAGCTCGCCGGTCCAGATCAGCAGTCCCATCGCGATCAGGATCAGGCCGCCGCTGGCGACGATCGCCTGGTAGTGGCGCTTGACGACGGCGAAGGCGGCGGTCGCGCGGGAGAAGGCGACCGCGGTGAGCAGGAAGGGGATCGCCAGGCCGGCCGAGTAGACGGCGAGCAGGAAGGCGCCGCGGGCGGCCGAGTCGGTGAGCGAGGCGGCGGAGAGGATCGCCCCCAGGGTCGGCCCGATGCAGGGCGTCCAGGCGATCGCGAAGGCGGCGCCGGCGACCAGCGGGCCGCCTTTGCCGGCGCGCTCGAGCAGGGCGTCGACGTGCCACTCGCGGTTGAGGCGGGCGACGAAGAGCGAGGCGACGAAGAGGACGCCCATGGCGACGATCAGCGCCCCGGCGAGCTTGCTCAGCAGCCGCTCGTGCTCGTGCAGCGCCGCGCCGAGGCCGGTCGCGGTGAGGCCGAGCAGGACGAAGATCGCCGAGAAGCTGGCGACGAAGAGCAGGCTGGGGCCGAGCACGCGGCGCCAGCCGGCGTCCTCCAGCTCGGCCGCGGAGACGCCGCTGACCGCCGAGAGGTAGCCCGGCACCAGCGGCAGCACGCAGGGCGAGAGGAAGGAGATGACCCCCGCCGCGAGCGCCGCGAAGACGCCCACCCCCGCAGCCGGATCCGCGCTCGCCTCGATCACCCCTCTCAGGCTACCGTCGCCGCCGCCGAGCCCCGGCCAAGCCACCGCCTCGTTGCGCACGGCGCCACCAAAAGGGAGGTCAGGCGGTAGATTTACTGGCCAGGCAGCCAAACTCGCCCGCGAGGGGCGGCGACCATAGGAGCAGACCGTTGAGCAACCGCACGTTTGTGATCGGGGTCGGGATGACCAAGTTCGAGAAGCCCGGCAGCAAGGAGGGCGACTACCCGGACTGGGCCAAGGAGGCGGGGGAGAGGGCGCTCGCCGACGCCGGCATCCCCTACGAGGACGTCGAGCAGGCCTACGCCGGCTACTGCTATGGGGACTCCACCTACGGCCAGCGGGCGCTCTACCAGCTCGGCCTCACCGGCATCCCGGTGGTCAACGTCAACAACAACTGCTCGACCGGCTCCTCGGCGCTCTTCCTCGCCCGCCAGGCGGTCAAGGGCGGCATCGTCGACTGCGCCCTGGCGGTCGGCTTCGAGAAGATGGAGCCCGGCAGCCTCGGCGTCAAGTACACCGACCGCACCAACGCGCTCGACCGGCACGCGACGCGGATGTTCGAGATCCGCGACCCCGAGGCCTCGCCGCCGGCGCCGCAGATGTTCGGCAACGCCGGCCGCGACCACATGGAGCGCTACGGCTCCAACCCCGACCACTTCGCCTGGATCGGCTGGAAGAATCACAAGCACTCGGTCAACAACCCCTACGCCCAGTTCCAGGACGAGTACACGATCGAGGACATCAAGGCGGCGAAGATGATCCACGACCCGCTGACCAAGCTGCAGTGCTCGCCGACCTCCGACGGCTCGGCCTGCGCGATCGTCGCCTCCGAGCGCTACGTCGACGAGCACGGCCTCTCCGACCAGGCGGTCGAGATCGTCGGCCAGGCGATGGTCACCGACCTCTCCTCGACCTTCGCCGAGGACACCGACTGCATGAAGATCGTCGGCTCCGACATGTCGAAGCAGGCGGCCGACGAAGCCTACGCCGAGGCCGGAGTGGCGGCCGGGGAAGTCGACGTCTGCGAGCTGCACGACTGCTTCAGCGCCAACGAGCTGATCACCTACGAAGCGCTCGGCTTCGCCGCCGAGGGGGAGGGGCACAAGCTGGTCGAGGAGGAAGCGACCACCTACGGCGGCAAGGTCGTCGTCAACCCCTCGGGCGGGCTGATCTCCAAGGGCCACCCGCTCGGGGCAACCGGGCTGGCGCAGTGCTCGGAGCTGACCTGGCAGCTGCGCGGCCAGGCCGAAAAGCGACAGGTAGAGGGCGCCAGAACCGCTCTGCAGCACAACATCGGCCTCGGCGGCGCAGCCGTGGTCACCGTCTACAAGCCGGCGGCCTAGGAGCCGTCGAGGAGGAGGAAGGGACCGATGGCAAAGGAGCGACGCTCACTCAGCGGCAAGGTGGTGGCGATCACCGGGGGCGCCCGGGGGATCGGCAAGGCGACCGCGACCGCGCTGGTCGGCAAGGGCTGCCGGGTCGCGATCGGCGACCTCGACCTCGACCTCGCCGAGCGGACGGCGCAGGGGCTCGGCGGCGGCACCGTCGCACTGCCCCTCGACGTCACCGACCGGCGCTCCTTCGCCGCCTTCCTCGACGCCGCCGAACGCGAGCTCGGTCCCGTCGACGTGCTGATCAACAACGCCGGGATCATGCCGGTGGCGCCGCTGGTCGAGGAGGCCGACGACTCGATCAAGCGTCAGCTCGAGATCAACGTCTACGGCGTCATCGTGGGAACGCAGCTGGCGATCGAGCGGCTGCGCCCGCGCGCCGGCGGCCACGTCGTCAACATCGCCTCGCAGGCGGGCAAGGGCGGCATCCCGGGGATCGCCACCTACTCGGCGACCAAGCACGCCGTGGTCGGGTTCAGCGAGGCCGCGCGGGCCGAGCTGCGCGGCAGCGGCGTCGAGGTTTCCTGCGTGATGCCGACCGTCGTCAACACCGAGCTGACCGCCGGCGTCGGCCAGCGCATGATCAAGCCGGTCGAGGCCTCCGACGTCGCCGAGGAGATCGTCGACGCGCTGGAAGCGCCGCGCTTCGACGTCTGGGTGCCGCGCGCCAACGGCGCCCTGTTCAAGGTCGTCTCGCTGCTGCCGCGCCGCGTCCGCGAGGCGATCGGCCGCCTGATGGGCGTCGACAAGCTGATGATCGAAGTCGACCACGGCGCCCGCCATTCCTACGAGGAGCGTGCCGCCGCCAGCAAGGGCGAGGACTCGGAGGAGGCCGCGGAGCCGAGCCCCGAGCGCGAAGCCGCGTAGCGGGCGCCCGGTGGGGCGGATCTACGACGCGACCTGGGGGAGGGGCTTCGCGGCGCTCTACGACCGCAGCCTGAAGGCAACCGAGGAGGCGGGCCTGCGGGAGATGCGGCGCCAGGCGCTGGCGCAGGCGAGCGGACGGGCGATCGACATCGGCGCCGGCACGGGCGTCAACGCCGAGCTCTTCCCGGCGGCGGTCACCGAGCTGGCGATGGCTGAGCCCGACCCGCACATGCTGAAGAAGCTGCGCGCCAAGCTGCCGGTCGAGGGTCGCACGATCTCGGCCGTCCAAGCGCCGGCCGAGAGGCTGCCCTTCGGCGACGGCCGCTTCGACACCGCCATCTTCACCCTGGTCCTCTGCACGGTCCCCGACCCCGCCGCGGCCCTCGTCGAGGCCGCCCGGGTGCTCGCGCCCGGCGGCAAACTGCTCTTCGTCGAGCACGTCCGCTCCGCGGAGCCCGGCCTGGCCCGCTGGCAGGACCGCCTCGAGCGCCCCTGGCGCTTCCTCGCCGACGGCTGCCACTGCAACCGCGATACGGCGGCCGCGCTGCAAGCCTCGCCCTTCGAGATCGAGCAGCTCGAGCGCGACAGCCTGCCCAAGGCACCGCCACTGGTCAGGCCGCTGATCCGCGGCGTGGCGACCCTCACCGCCTAGCGGCACTAGCTCACCTCCCGGCGTCCCTTTTCCTCCAATAGGGCGGGAAAGGGACCCCGGAACTCGGATCGGCCGATGTAACGCACGATAATGGTTGTTATGTCTACTCGGAGGCGGCGTCGATCGCGGCAATCAGGTCGTTTGCCGAGCCGGGCGTGCCGATGACCTGGAAACCGTCGCTGCCGGGCCCCACGACGGCGAAGGAAGGCGTGCCGCCGAGGCCGAGGCGCTCCGCCTCCCGGGTCGTGCGCGCGACCTGGTCGCGCGAGGCGCGGTCGCGACGGTCCTTGTTCCATCGGGCGAGGTCGGGGACGCCGGCGTCGCGGGCGATTGCGGTGAGGAACTCGTCGGTGACGTAGCCCGAGGCCTCCAGGCCCTGATTGCGGTAGAAGAGCTCCACGAAGTTCCAGCCCCGGCCCTGCTGGCCGGCGGCAACGGCGGCGATGCCGGCGGTGATCGATTCCGGGCCGATGATGGTGAAGTTGCGGAAGTCGAGCTTGGCCTCGCCGCGGCGGACCCGGTTCTCGATCACCTGCGGTATGACCTCTTCGGCGTAGCCCTTGCAGACCGGGCACTGGAGGTCGCCGAACTCGATCAACGTCACCGGCGCGCTGGGCTCGCCGAGCACCATGCCGCTCTGCGGGATGCCGGCCAGCTCGCGCCGCACCTCGGCGGCGCCCCCGATGTCCTCGGCGTCGCCGCCGTCGCCGCTCTGGCTGACCACGATCAGCACGGCGACCACGGCGATCGCCAGGAAGGCGGCGGCGCTGGCCAGCTTGACGGCGCGCTGGCGCCGCTCGTCTGCGGCGGCGCTCTCCTCTTCGCGCAGCCGTCCCTCGCGGCGCTGTTCGCGGTCCTTGCTGCCGCTCACCGCTCCGTCCCAACGTAGGCAAGCATGCGGGTCGCATTGGTGGCGAAGAGCAGCGTCATCAGCACCGCGCTCGCCACGCACCACTGGCAGATCGCCTCGATCACGAAGAACTCCAGGTAGGTCAGGTAGACGCTGAAGCCGAAGCCTGCCAGGGCGAGCGCGAAGCCCGCCATCCTCGCCCCGTCGCCGCGCAGCAGCGCGGTCAGCAGCAGCAGCACGTAGCCGGCGACGCCGAGGACCGCGACGTCGACGCCGAGCAGCTCCGAGTAGGAGCTCTCGACGACGGTCTGGCAGCCTTCGCCGCCCGCCACGCAGACCGGCGAGCCGCCGCCCGACTCGGCGATCGCGATGTAGGCGGCGACGCCGATGCCGAAGGTGGCGAGGAAGGTCGCCGCCCCCCGCAACCTCCCCTCCGCCGGCACCCTCATGCCGGCAACGCTATTGAACCCACCTTCGGGAAGCCTAACCGCGGCCCCAGGACGTGCCGGTGATTGACCGCCCCTATGGGTGGTCAATCACCGGCACGTCCTGGCCTGGGGCGGGAGCGGCAGGTGGGGTTGGCTCTACAGGCGCGCGGCGAACTCGGCGATCGCGCGGGAGAGGCGGCCGCCCCGCCAGGCGAGCGGCGAGTGGCCCTCGGACTCGACGACGAGCTCGGCCCGCGGCAGGCGCTCGGCGTAGGCCGCCGCCACCGCGTAGGGATGGCCGGGGTCGGCCTCGTCGCGGCTGGCGACGAGGAGGACCGGCACCTCGATCGCCTCCAGCTCCTCGAGGTCGGCGAACGGAGCCGAGCGCGGCACCTCGCGCAGGGCGTCCGCAACCGCAGCGAGGTCGCGGTGGCGCATCCGCTCGCGGGTGAAGCGCAGGACGGAGCCCCGCCAGCGCGGCTCGAGCGGCTGCCCGCGGTCGATCTCGGCGACGAACCCCTCGACGCCTCCCTCCTCCAGCGCCAGCGCCAGGCCATCCCAGCGCGCCAGGCCCTCCGGCCCGAGCGGGCTCTCATAGCTCGGCCCGATCGCGACCAGGCCGGCGAGCCGCTCGGGCCGCTGCAGCGCGTAGGCGAGCGCCGTGTGGGCGCCCATCGAGCTGCCGCCGAGGAGGAAGCGCTCGCCGCCGCCCCGCGCCGCGAGCACCGACTCGAGGTCCCCGACCAGCTCCGAGTATCCATAACCACGCCCGGCCGGCGCCGGGCCCGACTCGCCGTGCCCGCGAGCGTCGTAGGTCACGACCTGGTGTCCGGCCCGCTCGAGCGCCCGCGAGCCGTGCAGCACCGAGTGCCGCGTCGCCGTCAGGCCGTGGCAGAGCACCACCGGCGTCCCCTCCCCCGCCGCCTCGCCGCGGATGGCGAGACCCTCGCCGGCGCGGAACGGCGCCGGCGGCCCGGCCATCAGGGGATCGCGGCGAGCGCTCGCTCGAGGTCCTCGACCGTCTCGTAGGTGAGACCGACCAGGGTCACCTTGCGGTGGCGGACGATCCCCTCCTCGTCGACGACGAAGACCGCCCGCCTCACCATGCCGCCGGCCAGGACCCCGTAGGCGCGCGCCACCGCCTTGTCCTCGTCGGCGAGCAGCGGCACGTTGAGCCGCTTCTCCTCGGTGAAGCGCTCGTGCGACTCGACCGACTGGGGCGAGATGCCGAGCACCGCGGCGCCGAGCCGGTCCAGCCGGTCCTCCTGGTCGCGGTAGGAGCAGAACTGCTTCGTGCAGACGGCGGTGAAGTCGCCGGGGTAGAAGGCGAGGACCAGCTTGCCGCCGCGGTGCTCGGCGAGGCGGTAGGTCCTCCCGCCCGTGCCGGGCAGCTCGAAGTCGGGCGCCGCGTCGCCTACGTCGACCTTGGCCATGGCGTCAGCTCCGCTCGATCGAGATCGCTTCGATCAGCACGGTCTGGGCCGGCGTCTCGCCTTCGGTCTCCACCGCGCCGATCCGCTCGACCACGTCGAGGCCCTCGCCGACCTCGCCGACGAGGGCGTATTCGGGCGGCAGCGCGGCGTCCGGGGCGAGCACCACGTAGAACTGGCTGCCCGAGCGGCCCGGCGGCTCGGCCGCGCTCTTCGCCATCGCCACCGTGCCCCTGGTGTAGGCGAGGTTGGCCGGCGGCTCCTCGTCGACGCTGTAGCCGGGCCCGCCGGTCCCGGTGCCTTCGGGGTCGCCGCCCTGGATCACGAAGCCGGGCGCGATGCGGTGGAAGGTCAGCCCGTCGTAGAAGCCCTCTTCGGCGAGGTAGGCGAAGGAGTTGACGGTCTTCGGCGCCCGCTGGGAGTCGAGCGCGATCTCGAAGCTGCCGCAGCTCGTCTCGACGACCGCGGTCAGCGCTTCGCCCCGTTTCACCGTCTGCTCCGGGGCCGGCAGGGAGGCGTCCTTGGGCGCCGGGGCCTCGACCTCGCGGCATCCCCCGGCCCCGGCGGTCGCCGCCGAGTCGTCGTCCCCCCCGCCTCTGGCGATCAGGATCGCCGCGACCACGGCGACGGCGACGAGCGCGAAGACGGCGAGGATGATCGGGCGCGGGTCCCTCTGCCTTCCCTCCTCCATCGGGCGCGCAGGTTAGACGATCTCGCCGCTCCGCCCCGGTGACGCGCCGCGGCGCGTCATCCGCGGGGGCGGGAATCCGGAGCCGACCGGCTAGAGCACTAGGCTGCCGCACGCCGATGGGGATCGAGGGGATGCCGCTCGCCTTGCTTGTCAACCCCGCCTCCGCGCACGGGCGCAGCCTGAAGCTGCTGCCCGCTGTCGAGCAGGAGCTCGACGCGCGGCGGATCGAGTTCCGGGTCGAGCGGACGCGCGGCCTCGAGCACGGCGTCGAGGCCGCGCTGCGCGCGGTCGAGGCCGGCGAGGTGCCCGTCGTCGTCAGCGGCGACGGCCTGCTCGGCGCCGTCGGCGGCGCGATGGCGGGCTCCGAGACGCCGCTCGGCATCGTCCCCGGCGGCCGCGGCAACGACCTGGCCCGCGTGCTCGGCATCCCCGCGGACCCCGCCGACGCGGTCGCCGTCCTCGCGGCCGGGGAGACGCGGCGCATCGACGTCGGCGAGGCCAACGGCCGGCGCTTCCTCGGCATCGCCAGCGTCGGCTTCGACTCGGTGGCCAACGAGCTGGCCAACCGCACCGGCTTTTTGCGCGGCAACCTCGTCTACGCCTACGCCGCGCTGCGCACGCTGCTCGGCTGGAGGCCGGCGCGCTTCACGCTGCGCGCCGGCGAGGAGCGCCACCGCTTCACCGGCTACTCGGTCTCCGTCGCCAACAGCCGCGCCTTCGGCGGCGGCATGTACATCGCCCCGGGCGCCGAGCTCGACGACGGCGAGTTCGACGTCGTCACGATCGGCGAGGTCGGCAAGCTGCGCTTCGTGGGTAACCTGCCGAAGGTGTTCAAGGGCACCCATGTGGAGGAGGGCGAGGTCAGCGTCTTCCGCGCCCCGCGCCTGGAGCTGTCCGCCAGCCGGCCCTTCCCCGTCTACGCCGACGGCGAGCACCTCACCGACCTGCCCGTGTCCCTGCGCCTCCTGCCGCGCGCGCTCCGCGTCCTCGTGCCTCCAGCGGCCGCGCCTTGAGCGCCTTCGGGGCGAAGCTCGCCGCGGCGCGCGCCGTCGGCGCCGCCAGCAGGGCGAGCCGCCGCGGCGGCGGCACGACGGCGCCCGGCCGCCTGCTGCTGCGGCTCCAGCCGGACGCGCTGAGCCGTCTCGGCGGCCGCCTCGCGGGAGGCACGACGATCGTCAGCGCGACCAACGGCAAGACGACCACGGCGGCGATGATCGCCGCGGCGCTCGCGGCCGAAGGGCGCCGGCCCGTGCACAACCGGGCCGGCTCGAACATGACCGCGGGCATCGCCACGGCGCTGCTCGAGCAGCGCGGCGAGGAGGGGCTCTTCGAGGTCGACGAGGCCTGGCTGGGAGACGTCGCCGCCGCGCTGGACCCGGCGCTGGTCGTTCTCGGCAACCTCTTCCGCGACCAGCTCGACCGCTACGGCGAGCTGGAGGCGCTGGCGCGGAAGTGGGCCGAGGTGGTGGAGGCCCGCGCCGGGCGCACCCGCTTCGCCCTCAACGCCGACGACCCGGCGATCGCCGACCTCGGCCGCGACGGCGACGGGGCGCCGCGCGAGGGGGTCGTCTACTTCGGCGTCGAGGACGCCACCCAGGCGCTGCCGGAGCCCCAGCACGCCTTCGACGCCAAGCGCTGCCGGCGCTGCGGCGACCCCTACGCCTACGAGCGCGCCTTCGTCGGCCACCTCGGCCACTACACCTGCCCCGGCTGCGGCGCCGCCCGCCCCCGCCCCGACGTGGCGGCGACGACGATCGAGCTGCGCGGCATGGACGGCTCGCGGGTCGAGCTGCGCACGCCGCGCGGGCCGCTGCGCCTCGACCTGCCCCTGCCCGGCCTCTACAACGTCTACAACGCCCTCGCCGCGGTGGCGGCGGCCCTGGAGCTGGGCGTCGAGCCAAGCCGGATCGTCTCCTCGCTGGCCGGGATGCGGGCCGCCTTCGGCCGGGTCGAGACGATCGACCTCGGCGACACGGAGCTCTCGATCCTGCTGATCAAGAACCCAGCCGGCGCCAACGCGGTGCTGCGCACCCTGCACCTGGAGGCGGGAGAGCACCGGCTCGACCTCTGGCTCGCCCTCAACGACGGGATCGCCGACGGCCGCGACGTCTCCTGGATCTGGGACGCCGACTTCGAGCTGCTGGCGGGCCGTGTGGGGCGGGTCTGCTGCGCCGGCAGGCGGGCGCCGGAGATGGCGCTGCGGCTGAAGTACGCCGGTTGGCCGGCCGGGGCGATCGAGGTCGAGCCCTCGCTGGAGCGCTCGCTCGACCGGGCGGTGGCCGCGGCCGGGAGCAGGCTCTTCGCCCTGCCCACCTACACGGCGCTGCTGGAGCTGCGCAAGCTGCTGGCGCGGCGCGGCCTCGCGAAGGAGTTCTGGCGATGAGGGCGCACCCCAGCGGCGTCGTCTGGCAGGACGTGGAGTGCGGTGGCTACGCCGCCGACCTCGACCTGTGGGAGGAGCTGGCCGGCGCTGCGGACGGGGCGGTGCTGGACCTCGGCTGCGGGACGGGACGCGTGGCGCTGCGCCTCGCCGAGCGGGGCCGCGACGTGACCGGGCTGGACCTGGACCCCGAGCTGGTCGAGGCGTTCAACCGGCGCGCCGGCGGGCTTCCTGCCCGCGCGCACCCGGGCGACGCCTCCGGCTTCTCGCTGGACGGGAGGTTCGGCCTGGCGATCGCGCCGATGCAGCTCGTCCAGCTGCTCGCCGACGAGGAGCGGGCCGGGTTGCTGCGCTGCGCGGCACGGCACCTGCGCCCGGGCGGGACGCTCGCGCTGGCGATCGTCGAGGAGCCCCCGGCGCCTCCGGGCGGCGCCGGGCGGCCCCTGCCGGACGTGCGGGAGATCGACGGCTGGATCTACTCGAGCCTGCCGCTGGACGCCTTCCTCGACGGCGCGGCGATCGTCGTGCGGCGCCTGCGCCAGACGGTGGGGCCGGACGGCGAGCTGGGCGAGGAGACGAGCGCGGTGGAGCTGCGGACGCTCTCCGCCGGCACGCTCGAGCGCGAGGCTGCCACGGCCGGGCTCCGCGCCGCCGGCCGGCGCGAGATCCCCGCCAGCGAGGACCACGTCGGCTCGACCGCCGTCCTCCTGGAGAAGGGGGCCTGACGATGGAGCTGCGCCTGCTCGCCCTCTACCCGGAGCAGATGAACATCTACGCCGACCGGGGCAACATCCTCTTCCTGCGCCGCCGTTGCGAGTGGCGCGGGATCGGCTTCGCCCACGCCGCCGCCGGGCCCGGCGAGCCCGTCGACCCCGCCGCGCACGACCTCCTCTACCTGGGCGGCGGCCAGGACCGCGACCAGGCGGCGGTGGCCGCCGACATGGCCGCCAGCAAGGGCGACGCGCTGCGCGCCGCCGTCGCCGACGGGGTCACCCTGCTGGCCGTCTGCGGCGGCTTCCAGCTGCTCGGCCACAGCTACCGGCTCGGCGACGAGAGCCTGCCGGGCCTCGGCCTGGCCGACCTGGAGACCGTGCGCGGAGAGGGGGAGCGGCTGGTCGGCAACGTCGCGATCGAGGTCGACCTCGGCGACGGCCCGCGCGTCGTCGCCGGCTTCGAGAACCACGGCGGCCGCACCCATCTGGGGCCCGGCGCCGAGCCCTTCGGCCGCGTCCTCGCCGGCTTCGGCAACGACGGCGAGGACGGCCTCGAGGGCGTCCGCGTCGGCAACGCGATCGGCACCTACCTGCACGGCCCCCTGCTGCCCAAGAACGCCTGGCTGGCCGACCGCCTGATCGCCCAGGCGCTGGAGCGCCGCTACGGCGAGCGGCCGGCGCTGGCTCCCCTGGACGACGTCCTGGAGCGCGCCGCCCACGAGTGCGCGCGGGCCGCCGCTGGCCTTCGTTGAAGGATCGCCGGGCCGATCGCCCCTGCAATCCTTCAACGAAGGCTCAGCGCCCGCTTGAGCCGAAGCCGCCGTCGCCGCGGGCGGACTCGGTGAGGGCCTGGACCTCGACGGGCTCGGCGATCGCGATCGGGGCGATGACCAGCTGGGCGATTCGGTCGCCCGGCTCGACCCGGAAGATCTCGGCGGGGTCGGTGTTCAGGAGCAGCACCCGGATCTCGCCGCGGTAGCCCGCGTCGATCAGGCCAGGCGCGTTGACCAGGGCGATGCCGTGCCGCTTCGCCAGCCCCGAGCGCGGCAGCACCAGCCCCGCGTGCCCCGCCGGGATCTCGACCGCCACCCCGGTGCCGACGCTCCACCTCTCCCCCGGCCCGATGTGCGCCGACTCGCAGGAGAACAGGTCGAGGCCGGCATCTCCGGAATGCGCCCGCGTCGGCAGCTTCGCCTCGGGCTTCAAGCTCGCGACTGGCAGCTTCACGGCCCCGCTCCCTACGCCGCCGAGAGGTCCCAGAACCGGTGCAGCTCGGCCTTGGGAACCCTGGCCCGGACCAGCACGCCCTCCGCCCGCTCCTCGCGCTCGAGGTCGCCGGCGAGCTCGTGCAGCTCGTGCAACCGCCCGCCCTCGGCGTACGGCACGAGCAGCTCGACCGTGGCCAGCGTGTCCTCGAACGCCGCCTCGATCCGCCCGCGCAGCTCGTCGAGCCCCGCGCCGTCGAGAGCCGAGGCCAGCACCGCGTCGGGGTGCTCGAGCGATGCCTCCGCGCGCCGCCCCTCGCCGAGCAGGTCGGCCTTGTTGAGGACGAGCAGGCGCGGCTTGCCGCCGGCGCCGATCTCCTCCAGCACCTCGTCGACCGCCCGCATGTCCGCGGCCAGGCGGCGCGGCGGCGCGGCGGCGTCGACGACGTGCAGGACCAGGTCGGCGAGGACCGTCTCCTCCAGGGTCGCTTTGAAGGCCTCGACCAGCTGGTGCGGCAGCTTCTCGATGAAGCCGACGGTGTCGGTGAGCAGGTAGTCGCGGCCGCAGAGCTCGAGGCTGCGCGTGGTCGGGTCGAGCGTGTGGAAGAGCCGGCCGCCGACGCCGACCTCGGCCCCGGTCAGGGCGTTCAGCAGGGTCGACTTGCCGGCGTTGGTGTAGCCGGCGAGGGCGACGCGGGGCAGCGAGGAGCGCTCGCGGCGGGCCCGCATCGTGCCGCGGTTGCGCTCCAGGCGCGCCAGGCGGCGGCGCAGCGCCGCGATGCGGTCGCGGGCGAGGCGGCGGTCGGTCTCGATCTGGCTCTCGCCCGGCCCCCTGGTGCCGATGCCCCCGTCCATGCGGCCGGCGCCGAGCCGCTCCAGGTGCGTCCACAGCCCCCGCATGCGGGCCATGTTGTACTCGAGCTGGGCCAGCTCGACCTGGAGCTTGCCCTCGGCGGAATGGGCGTGGTCGGCGAAGATGTCGAGGATCACCGCGGTGCGGTCGATCACCGGCACGCCCAGCGCCGCCTCGAGGTTGCGCTCCTGGCGCGGCGCCAGCTCGTCGTCACAGGCGACGAGGTTGGCTCCGCAGGCAGCGATCTCCGCCTTCAGCTCGGACAGCTTGCCGCGGCCGACGTAGCGGTCGGGGTCGGGCGCCTCGCGCCGCTGCACCACCGCGCCGGCGGTGGCGACGCCGGCCGTGCGCAGCAGCTCCTTCAGCTCGGCGAGCGGCTCGCCGTCCCCCTCCCCGTCGGCGATGCCCAGCGCCAGCGCCCGCTGGCGGGCACGGCGGTTGGAGACGCCGGCGCCGCCGGCGCCATGGCGCGTCTCCGCCGTCCGCCCGTCTCGCGATCGCTGCACCCCATCGATTGTAGGCGGGGTAGGGTTACGGGTCGTGAGAGTCTTCGTCACGGGAGCAACCGGCTTTATCGGCGGCGAGGTCGCGCGGCAGCTGCGCGCCCGCGGCGACGAGGTCGCCTGCCTGGTCCGCTCGCCCGGGAAGGCGAGGGCGCTGACCGCGCTGGGCTGCGAGATCGTCTCGGGCGACCTCGCCGACGAGGCGGCGCTGCGGCGCGGCATGGAGGGCGCCGACGCGGCGATCCACGTCGCCGCCATGTACGAGGTCGGCATCCCGGCCAGGCAGCACCCGGCGATGTACGAGGCCAACGTGCGCGGCACCGAGCGGGCGATGCGCGCCGTGCTGGAGGCGAAGGTGCCGCGAGCGGTCCACGTCTCGACCGTGGGCGCGTTCGGCAACACCCACCGCAAGGTCGTCGACGAGAGCTACCGGCACCCCGGCAAGGAGTTCACCTCCTACTACGAGGAGACGAAGCTGGAGTCGCAGCGGGTCGTCGAGCGGATGATCGCCGAGGAGGCCCTGCCCTGCACGATCGTCCAGCCGGGCGGCGTCTACGGGCCCGGCGACCCCTCCCAGGTTTCCGACCTGCTCGAGCAGTTCTTCGCCGGCCGGCTGCCCCTGCTGCCCTTCCCCGAGCTCGGCGTCTGCATGACCCACGTCGAGGACATCGCCGCCGGCATCCTGCTCGCCCTCGACGGGGGCAAGCTCGGCGAGGCCTACGTGCTCAGCGGCCCGGTGACGACGATGCGCGACGCGATCGAGACGGTCGCCGGGCTGACCGGCCGCAAGGCGCCGCGCCGGGCGATGCCGACGGCCGTGCTGAAGGCGATGGCGCCGCTCGGGCCCCTGGTCGGCAGGCTGATGGGGCAGCCGCCCAACCTGCGCGAGCTGATCTCCTCCGCCGACGGCGTCACCTTCTGGGCCAGTCACGAGAAGGCGAGCCGCGAGCTCGGCTACGCCCCGCGCGGCATGGAGGAGGGCCTGCGCCAGACGCTGGCGGCCGACGAGCGCTTCCCCGCTCCGGTTGCCTGAGGGGTTCGGGGAGGGCTCGCCGGAGCAGCGGCAAGGGAGGCTCCGGCGAGCCCTCCCCGACTCCCATAGGCTTGGCCGGATGCGTGCAATCGACGTCATGCACCTGGGGCGCCCCCATGTGATCGGCTGCTGGCAGGTGGACGAGGTGCTGGTCGATCCCGGACCGGAGTCCTCGGCCTCGACCCTGCTCGACGCCCTGGGGGACGAGCGTCCGCGGGCGATCCTGCTCACCCACATCCACCTCGACCACGCCGCCGCCACCGGCGCCCTGGTGCGCAGGTGGCCCGACCTGGAGGTCTACGTCCACGAGCGCGGCGCCCCGCACCTGATCGACCCGTCGAAGCTGCTGGCCAGCGCCGAGCGCCTCTACGGGGAGGCGATGGAGCGGCTCTGGGGGGAGATCGTGCCGGTGCCGGAGGCCAGCGTGAAGGTGCTCGGCGGCGGCGAGAACGTGCTGGGGATGCGCGTTGCCTACACACCCGGCCACGCCTCCCACCACGTCTGCTACCTGCACGAGGACAGCGGCACCGCCTTCGTCGGCGACGTCGCCGCGGTGCGCATCCCGCCCGTCGAGCTGATCGTCCCCCCCACGCCCCCGCCCGACATCGACGTCGAGGCCTGGGTCGAGTCGATCGAGATCGTCGAGTCCTGGCGCCCCGAGCGGCTCGCCCTCACCCATTTCGGCGCCGTCGAGGAGCCCACCCGGCACCTGGAGGCGGTGCGCGAGCGCCTGCGCGAGGAGGCCGGCCTGGCCCGCGAGCTCTCCGAGGCCGAGTACGAGCGCCGCCACCGCGAGCGGGTCGCCGCCGTCGCCGACCCCGAGACCGCCGCCGAGCTGCTCCAGTGCGTCCCCCCCGAGTACCAGTGGCGCGGCCTCGACCGCTACTGGCGCAAGCGGGCCGAGCGCGAAGCGGCTCCATCATCCCGTACGGGAAGAAATTTACATATTTAGACAGTTTTCGGGTGAGATATTCCCGTTCGGGAAAATCAGGCCAGGTGCTCGCGCATGCGCTCCACGGCCTCGCCGATGCGGTCGTCCGGCGTGGTCAGGGAGATGCGGAAGAAGCCCTCGCCGCTCGGCCCGTACATGGAGCCGGGCGAGACGACGACGGCGGCCTCTTCGAGGACCTGCTCGGCGAAGGAGGTCGAGGTGTGGCCGTCGGGCACCGGCGCCCAGACGTAGATCGTCCCCTTCGGAGGGATCACCTCGACGCCGATCTCGCGCAGGGCGGAGACGACCAGGTCGCGGCGGCGGGCGTAGGTCTGGTTGATCCGCTCCAGCGGGCCGCTCGGCCCCTCCAGGGCGGCGACGCCGGCCAGCTGCACCGCCTCGAAGAGGCCGGAGTCGACGTTGGTCTTGAGCCGCCAGTAGGTCTGCACCGCCTCGGCGTTGCCGAGGATCGCGGCGCAGCGCCAGCCGGTCATGTTGTAACCCTTGGAGAGTGAGAAGACCTCGACGCCGACATCCTTCGCGCCCGGCGTCTCGAGGAAGCTCGGCGCGACGTAGCCGTCGTAGGTCGTCTCCGAGTAGGCGTTGTCGTGAACGACGAGGATCTCGTGCTCGCGGGCGAAGGAGACGACCAGCTCGAAGAAGCCCTCGGGGACGACGGCGCCGCTCGGGTTGTTGGGGAAGTTGAGGAACATCAGCCGCGCCTTCGCCGCCACCTCGGCGGGGACCGCGCCCAGGTCGGGCGCGAAGCCCAGCTCCGGCACCAGCGGCAGCAGCTCCGGAGTCGCGCCGGCGAGGATCGGGCCGCCGGTGTAGACCGGGTAGCCGGGGTCCGACGCGAGCGCCACGCCGCCCGGGTCGAGGAAGGCGAAGCAGAGGTTGTAGATGCACTCCTTGGCCCCGATCGCCGGGATCACCTCCTCCTCGGGGTCGATCTCGACGCCGAAGCGGCGCGCGTAGAAGCCGGCGAAGGCCTGGCGGAACTCCTCGCGGCCGCGGTTGGTCGGGTACTTCTGGTTGGCGTTCTCGGCGACCGCCCCCTGCATCGCGGCGACGACGTGCGGGTAGGTCGGCTCGTCGGGATCGCCGATGCCGAGGCTGATCACGTCGATGCCCCCGGCGCGCTTCTCGGCGATGCGGCGCTCCAGCTCCTGGAACATGTAGGGAGGCATGGCCTCGAGGCGCTTTGAGGGGCTGGCGATTCCCATCGGCGCGGAAATCTATTCGTCCAGCTCGGCGAGCGCGGCGAGCAGCTCCGTTGACAGCTCGCCGGCGCAGACCGGCTCGGCCCAGCCGCTCAGGGTGACGTCGAGCTCCGCCGAGATCTCGACCTCGAGCTCGCCGCCGTCCAGCTCGACCGCGATCGGGCTCGGGGCGCCGCGCAGGAAGGCGGTCACGGCGGCGCCGCAGGCGCCCGTGCCCGAGGAGAGCGTCTCCCCCACGCCACGCTCGAAGATGCGCGCCCGCACGCGGCTGCCGTCGACTTGCAGGAAGGAGACGTTGGTGCGGTTGGGGAAGAGCTGGTGAGCTTCGATCGGCGGGCCAAGCTCGGCGAGGTCGAGCCGCTCGAGCAGCTCGGGGGGGCCGTCGATCGCGATCGCGCACTGCGGGTTGCCGATCGAGACGTGCTGGAAGTCCAGCCGGCGCCCGTCGAGGACGATCCCGCCGGTTCCGTCCGGCCCTCCCGAGGGAAAGTCATTCGAGGCGGTTGCCGCCCGCCCCATCGCCACCGAGCAGGTCCGCTCCGAAACGACGGTTGGGGTGACCGGCCCGGCGGCGGTGGAGATGGAGAAGGTGTCCTCCTCGGTCCAGCCGTGCCGGCGCAGGTAGAGGATCGCCTCTCGCGCCCCGTTCCCCGACAGCTCGGCCTCCGAGCCGTCCGGGTTGAAGATGCGCAGCGAGGCGACGAAGGCGGGATCGTCGCTGCGCGCCAGCAGCAGCACCCCGTCCGAGCCGACCCCGAAATGCGGGTCGCAGAGCCGCCGCACCCGCCCCGCCGTCAGCTTCCACGGCAGCTCCCCGGCCTCGACGATCAGGTAGTCGTTCCCCAGCGCCTGCCACTTCTCGAACCGCATGCGTGGAGCCTAGCCCCACTCCCCCGTCGTTGCGGTCGTACTTCTTCCCGCTATGCGGGAAGAAGTACGACCTCAACTGCGGGCGGTTGGTATTTGGGCGGCGACCTTCTTGGCGGTTTGGGCGTCGCTGAGGTGGGTGCGGTCGATGCGGTGGAGGTTGGGGACCTTGCGCATCCAGGCGAGCTGACGGCGGGCGTAGTTGCGGGAGCGCTGCTGCATCCGCTCCAGGTCGCCGGCGAGCACCTCGTCGAAGCCGAGCGCCACGCGCGCGGTGCGCGAAGGCCCCTGCGTCTCGGCCCGCTCGACCTCCTCCCGCGCTCCCGAGGCGTAGATCGCGGCGGTGCGGGCGTCGATCCGCCGGTAGAGCTCCCGCCGCTCCATGTCGAGCCCGACGGTGACCGTGGGGTGTCGAGTATCGGGCGACCAAAGCTCCGAGCCCTCGGATTCCGGCGGCGCCTTCACGAGGGACAGCTCGGCCAGGGCGGCCCGCAGGTAGAGCCCCGTCCCCCCCACCACGATCGGCCGCCGCCCCGCCGCCAGCGCCGCGTCGATCTCCGCATGGGCGAGCGGCATGTACTGCCCCACGTCGAACTTCTCCCCCACCGGCACGAACCCAACCAGCCTGTGCTCGAGCTTCGCCTGCTCCTCAGCCGTTGCGGTCCCGGTCAGCACCGAGAGCCCCTCGTAAACCTGTAGCGCATCGCAGGAGATCGCGACCGGATCCTCGCACTGCTCCCGCAGCAGCTCCGCAAGAGCGACGGCTACGCCGGTCTTGCCGACCCCGGTCGGGCCGAAGATGGCCAGGACCTGCATCTACGCCGGGAGGGGTGGCGGCGCTGCCCCGAACGGCTTGTACTTTTTCGGCAATTCGCCCACGGTCAGCTACTGCGCTTCACCGAAAAAGTTGAGAGAGGGGTTGTGCCGCCACCCCTCCCAGCGTCTGCGAAGTCGCTTCCGCTATCTCCACCTGAACGAACTCCCCAGGACTGGCATCCCCGTCGAAGTTCACCGCCTTGTTGTGCCGCGTCCGCCCCCGCAGCCGCGTCTCGTCGGTCCTGCTGACCCCTTCGACCAGCACCTCCATCTGGCGCCCGACGAACCGCTCCGCCCGCTCCGCCGCGCGCCGCTGCACCAGCTCCACCAGCCGCTCCATGCGCTCGACCTTGACCGGGTGCGGGACCTGGCCCTGCATCTCGGCGGCCTCGGTTTCCCGCCGCGGCGAGAAGACGAAGGTGAAGGCGCCGTCGTAGCCGACCTCGTCGACCACCTCCAGCGTCTCCTCGAAGTCCGCCTCGCTCTCGCCCGGGAAGCCGACGATGACGTCGGTGGTGATCGCGCAGTCGGGGACGTGCTCGCGGATCAGCGCGACGCGGTCCATGTACCGCCTGCGGTCGTAGGTGCGGCGCATCCGCTTCAGCACCGCGCTCGAGCCCGACTGGAGCGGCAGGTGGATGTGCTCGCAGAGCGCCGGCAGCTCGGCGTGGGCGCGGATCACGTCCTCCTTCATGTCCTTGGGGTGCGGACTCGTGTAGCGGATGCGCTCGACGCCTCCGACCGCGTCGACGCGGGCGAGCAGCTCCGCGAAGCCGATCCGCGTCTCCTTCGGGAGGTCGCGCCCGTAGCTGTTGACGTTCTGGCCGAGCAGCGTCACCTCGCGCACGCCGTCGGCGGCGAGCGCCTCGGCCTCGGCGACCAGCTCGCCCGGGTCGCGGCTGACCTCGCGCCCCCGCGTCGAGGGCACGATGCAGTAGGCGCAGCGGCAGTTGCAGCCCTGGGAGACCTGCAACCAGCCCTGGAACTCGCGCAGGCGCCGCGTCGGCAGGCTGGCCGAGAGGTCCTCGAACTCGAAGTAGCCCTGGGCGCTCAGCGAGTCCGAGTTGAGGAACTCGGCCAGCTTGTGGATCTGCCCCGGCCCGAAGGCGACGTCGACGAAGGGAAAGCGCCGGAAGACCTCCTCCTTGACCGACTGCGCCCAGCAGCCGCCGACGCCGACGACCCGTCCTGGCTCCTCTGACTTGAGCCGCTTCGCCTCGCCGAGGTGGGCGAGGAAGCGGTTGTCGGCCGACTCGCGGATCGAGCAGGTGTTGAAGAGGATGAGGTCGGCGCCCTCGCGGTCGGACGCCTCCTCGTAGCCCAGCGACTCCAGCATGCCGCGCATGCGCTCGGAGTCGTGCACGTTCATCTGGCAGCCGAACGTGGTCACGTGATAGCTGGGCATGCGCTCAGCGTAGCGTGACCGCTCGCGGCCTTCCTACCGCGCCTCCTCCGCTTCGGCTTCCTCGGTCGCTTCCTGCAGGGCCGGCTCCTCGTGATGCTCCACGTCCTGGGCGTGCAGGACGGAGAAGGTGGTGGCGCCGCCGACGAGCAGCGCGAACCAGGCGAAGACGAGCGGCGCCAGGCGCCCGGGGAAGCCCTTGAAGCGCAGGCCGGCGAAGCTGGCCAGCACGGCGGAAACCGCCAGCGCGATCCCGCAAACGTAGAAGAGGTCGCCGTTGCTCATCGGGCGCCGGAATCCTATTGGCTGGCGATGGGCGCCGTCAGGCAGCCTGCGCCTCGGCGACCGGCGGCGCCTCTTCCCCGCCGGCGCCCCCCTGGACGCCGATGCCGAGCGCGGCGCGGATCTTCTCCTCGAGCTCGGCGGCCAGCTCGGCGTTCTCGACCAGGAACTGCTTGGCGTTGCTGCGCCCCTGCCCGAGCCGCGTCTCCCCGCAGGAGAAGAAGGAGCCGGACTTCTGGACCAGGTCGTGCTCGATGCCGAAGTCGAGCAGCGCCCCCTCGCGGGAGATCCCATGTCCGTACTCGATCTCGAACTCCGCCTGGCGGAAGGGAGCCGCGATCTTGTTCTTGACCACTTTCACGCGCACCCGGTTGCCGACCGCCTCGGTGCCGTCCTTGAGCGTCTCGATGCGGCGGATGTCGAGCCGCTGCGAGGAGTAGAACTTCAACGCCCGACCGCCCGGCTGCGTCTCCGGCGAGCCGAACTGGACGCCGACCTTTTCGCGGATCTGGTTGGTGAAGACGCAGACCGTGCCGGTGCGGTTGAGGTTGCCCGCCAGCTTGCGCATCGCCTGCGACATCAGCCGCGCCTGCAGGCCGACGGTGGTGTCGCCGATCTGGCCGTCCAGCTCGGCCTTCGGCGTCAGTGCCGCGACCGAGTCGATCGCGACCACGTCGACCGCGGCGGAGGCGATCAGCCGGTCGGCGATCTGCAGCGCCTGCTCGCCGTAGTCGGGCTGGGAGACGAGCAGCTCGTCGGTGTCGACGCCGATCGCCCGCGCGTAGATCGGGTCCATCGCGTGCTCGGTGTCGATGAAGACGCAGACGCCGCCCTTGGCCTGGGCCTCGGCGATGATGTGGTAGACCAGCGTCGTCTTGCCCGAGGACTCCGGGCCGAAGATCTCGACGATGCGACCGCGCGGCACGCCGCCGATGCCCAGGGCCTGGTCGAGCGCCAGCGAGCCGGTCGAGATCGCCTCCACGGGGATCGCGCTCTCGGCGCCGAGGCGCATCAGCGCACCCTCGCCGAACTCACGCTTGACGCCCGTCACGGCGCTCTCGAGGGCCGCGTCCTTCGCCTTCGCCTCCTTGGCCGAGGCGTCCTTCAAAGCCGCTTTCCTGTCTGCCATCTCTTTCTCACCTCAGCTCGATTTGCGCCAGCGGGAGATATTCCGCCCCTGACGACTTGAGTTCAGAACGGTAGAGACACGTCCGGACGGCCCGCGTCGGTTGCAAGAGGTCTTTCGGGGGGCGGCCCGGAAGCCGCTCGACCCGCCGCGGTCGCTTCGACCCGCCGCCCTCGGGCTTCACCCTGGCCACCGTCACGTGAGGCCAGAAAGGACGCTTCTCCGGCTCGTAGAGGCGGGCCGCGACCAGCCTCTCCTCCAGCTCGGACCGCAGGGCGATCGCCCCCGGCGAGCCGACCGGCAGGGCGAACAGCCGGGGCCGCCGCCGGGAGGGCTTCGCCACCGGCTCGCCGAGTCGGATCTCCGGCGCGGGCGAGCGCAGGCGCTCGACGATCTCGCCGAGGCGCCCGATCTCCCTCTCCGGCAGCCAGCCGAGGAAGGCGAGGGTGATGTGCAGCGACGCGGGCCGCACGACCCGCAGCGCCGGGTCCTCCAGCTCGCGCTTCCCCCACGCCACGATCTCCTCCCGAATCCGGTCGGGCAGGTCGAGCGCGACGAACAGCCGCGCCCGCGGGCTCTTCGATCTCTCCTCCGCCATCTGCATGGGCACGCTAGAGGGCGCCGACGCGCGCGACAACACGCAGGTGTGCCGGAAGCGTGCCGTCTCTCCTACAGCGGCGGCTCTTCGCCGCCGAGCAGGATGCGCAGCAGGTGCATGCCGACCAGGGCCGAGCGCTCGCGCACGTCGGCGCGGCCGCCGGGGATGACCGGGTCGCGGGCGATCGCCGTGCCGTCGGCGCGGCGGGCGTGGAAGCAGACGTAGCCGACCGGCTTGCGCTCGCTGCCGCCGCCCGGCCCCGCGACGCCCGTGACCGCGACCGCCACGTCAGCCTCGAAGCGCTCCAGCGCGCCCAGCGCCATCGCCTCGGCGACCGCGGCGGAAACCGCCCCCTCGCTCTCGATCAGGGCGGCGTCGACCCCGAGCAGCTCCGCCTTGGCCCCGTCCGAGTAGGCGACGACGCCGCCCGCCATGTACTCCGACGCCCCCGGCAGGTCGGTGATCCGCGCCGCCAGCAGGCCGCCGCTGCACGACTCGGCCAGGCCGAGGCGATGGCCCGCCAGCAGGCGCGCCACCCGGGCGTCGATCGTCTCGCCGTCGCGGCTGAAGAGGTGGCGCGCGTGGCGCTCGGCCAGACCCGCCCGCACCGCCTCCGCCGTGGCCAGCGCCTCGTCGCGGTAGCGCACGTCGATCTCCATCTCGCCGCGGCGCAGGCAGGTGGTGACCTCGACCTCGGCCAGCGCCACGCCGCCGACCTCGATCTCGCGCAGGCTCTTGGCGATCTCCGACTCGGGGATGCCGAACATGCGCAGCGTGTAGCCGCGCAGCGGCGTGGCGCGCGCGAGCAGCGCCCGCACCGGCGCCGTCTCCAGCGCCACCGGCCACATCGGCTGCAGCTCGCGCGGCGGGCCCGGCAGGACGACGACGACGCGCTCGCCGGCCGGCACGACGAGGCCCGGCGCCGTGCCCACCGGGTCCAGCGCCGTCGCCCCCGCCGGCACCATCGCCTGCTTGCGGTTGGCCTCGCGCAGCGCCTCGGGGTCGAAGTTGGCGCGGCGGGCGAACTCGCGCAGGATCGCGGCGATCTTCTCCTCGACCTCCTCGTCGAGGACGAGCTCGCGCCCGGCGAAGCGGGCCACCGCCTCCGCCGTCAGGTCGTCGGCGGTCGGGCCGAGGCCGCCCGAGGTGACGATCAGGTCCATCCCCTCCGCGGCGAGGAAGCGCAGCGCCGCCTCCAGGTCGCCGGGCCGGTCGCCGACGACGAGGATGTGGGCGACCTCCACGCCCAGCTCGGCCAGGCGCTCGGAGAGCCAGGGACCGTTGCGGTCGGCGATCCGCCCGGTCAGCACCTCGGTCCCGGTGACGACGATTCCGGCTCGCACCGGCGCGTCCGCCGGCGAGCGCCGAGGCGGGCTCCCCGCGACGATCGGCTCCTCGGTCATGCGCGGAGGCGGGAGGGGCGACGGCTCATACGCACGTCGGGCGCTCCGCTTCGCCCAGCTCGCTCAGCTCGCCTGCCGCGTCTATCGCGTACCCGACCGGGCTGGACGTGGCGGGGATCTCAGCCTCTGCGCCGTCGACGAGCATCGTCACCTCCCCGTTGCCGAGGGAGACGGTGAAGCTACCGGATCGGAAGGGGCCCGCCTCTTCTCCCGCGGCGAGGATGCTGCCTTCGATCAGCGGCACCCCGTCCGCGTCGAGCAGGCACACCCAGACTTCGGCCTTCGCCGCGAGGCTCAGCCTGAGAGGCACCGCGGCCGGCTCCCTCACCGGCGCGGCCTGCTCTGCCTCGGGGGCCGTCCGCTCCGGCGCCTGGGGCTGAAGCGGCGCGCCGTCGCCACCGCCGTCCGGCAGGGCGACGATCGCCAGGGCGGCGACCAACAGGACCGCCGGGACCGCCAGCCAGCGCAGATGGGAGAGCGAGCGCCTCCCGCCCGGCGAGCCGGTCGCGCTCGAGGCGGCGACGGGGGCCAGCTCCCGCCGCGGCCCGTCGCCGCTCGCGCCTTCCACCTCGCGGCGGAAGTCCGCCGCGAGCCGCTCCCCGTCGAGGCCCAGGTGGGCGGCGTAGGTGCGGATGAAGCCGCGCGTGTAGACGCCGCCCGGCAGCGCGTCCCATTCCTCCTCCTCGATCGCGCGCAGGAAGCGGACCCGTATCCGCGTCGCCGCTTCGACCTCGCTCAGCTCGATCTCGCGGCGGGTCCGCGCGCGGCGCAGGTCCGATCCGATCCGGCTGGCCATGGGCCAATTGTCCTACCCGGAAGGCGCGGGTTGTCTACTCGGGCACGCTTGCCGTCGCGTCGGCCTCGGCTGGGGCGTCCCCGTCCCCGCCCGTAAGGCGCGCGAGGTCCGCCCGCGTGACGAGGACCTGGCGCGGCTTGGAGCCTTCGTAGCCGGAGATCACGCCGCGCCGCTCGAGCATGTCGATCAGCCGCCCGGCGCGCGTGTAGCCGACTCGCAGGCGGCGCTGGATCATCGAGACGGACGCCGTCTCGGTCTCGACCACGACGCGGATCGCCTCGTCGAGCAGGTCGTCGCTGTCGGGGTCGTTGTCGCCCTCGGCTTCGACGCCCTGCTCCTCGTGGACCTCCAGCAGCTCCGCCTCGAACTCGGGCTCGCCCTGCCCGGCCCAGTGGCCGGCGATGCGGGCGATCTCCTCCTCGGTTACGAAGGCGCCCTGGATGCGCTGCAGCTTCGAGGTGCCGGCGCCGCGGAAGAGCATGTCCCCCTGGCCGAGCAGGGCCTCCGCCCCGCCCTGGTCGAGGATCACCCGCGAGTCGGTCTGCGAGGAGACGGCGAAGGCGATGCGGGCCGGGATGTTGACCTTGATCGTGCCGGTGATGATGTCGGTCGAGGGCCGCTGCGTCGCCAGCACCAGGTGGATGCCGGTGGCGCGCGACTTCTGGGCGAGGCGGATGATCGAGTCCTCGACCTCGGCCGGGGAGACCATCATCAGGTCGGCGAGCTCGTCGATCACGCAGAGGATGTGGGGCAGCGGCGCCTCGCCCGCCCGCGCCCGCGCCCGGTTGAGCTCGGCGAGGTTGCGGCAGCGCGCCTCGCCCATGATCCCGTAGCGGCTCTCCATCTCGCCGATCAGGTTGGCGAGCACGTTGGCCGCCAACCGCGGCGAGGTGACCACCGGGGTGAGCAGGTGGGGAACGCTCTCGTAGTGGTTGAGCTCGACCTGCTTGGGGTCGACGAGGACGAGGCGCACGTCGTTGGGCGAGGCCTGCATCAGGATCGAGGAGAGGATCGCGTTGACGCAGCCCGACTTGCCCGAGCCGGTGGTGCCGGCGACGAGCACGTGCGGCATCTTCGCCAGGTCGGTCCAGACGGCGTTGCCGTCGATCCCCTTGCCCAGCCAGGCGACCAGCGGCGAGGTCTTCTCCGGGCGGGCGGCGTAGATGTCGCCGAGCCGGACGATGCGCCGCCGCGAGTTGGGCACCTCGACCCCGACCGCCTGCTTGCCGGGGATCGGGGCGAGGATGCGGATGTCGGTCGAGGCCAGCGCGTAGGCGAGGTCGTTGGCCAGCTCGGAGACCTTCTTCACCTTGGTCCCGGGGGCCAGCCGCAGTTCGTAGCGGGAGACGTGCGGGCCGCTGACGATGCCGACGATCTTCGCCTCGACGCCGAAGTGGCCGAGCGCCTCGACCAGCTTGCGGCCGAGCGCCTCGTGGTCGCGCGGGTCGACGCCGGCGTCGGCCTTGCCCCGCTCCAGCGCCTTCGCGGCTGGCGGCCGGTAGTCGATCCCCTCGGAGACGGTCACGCCGCGCTTGTTGCCCTGCGGGGTCAGCGCCGCCCGCGCGGAGGGCTCCTCGTCGGGCCGCGCCTTCTCTTCTTCGGCCTCGATCTGGGCCAGCTCGGCGTCGAAGTCCTGCGTCGCCGGCTCCTCGACGACCTCCTCCGGCTGCTCGGCCAGGGCCACGGTCGGCTCCACCTCGTCGTCCTCGGGGTAGGCGGACATCACGTCGGTCGGGCCCGCCTCGGTCTCGAAGGCGAAGGTCCTCTCCTCGCGCCGCGCCTCCCGGGTCCGCGCCACCGTGTCGGCGACGCCCCTCCCCCCCGCGAAGACCGCTCGCAGCCCCCGGCCGATCCCCCCGCAGAGGCTCGAGATCGAGGTCCCGGTGACAAGCAGCCCGCCGGCGAGCAGGATCAGCACGGTCGCGATCCGCGCCCCGACCGCGCCGACCAGGTACTCCAGCCCGGTTTCCACCCCGTACCCGACCTTGCCCCCCTCCCAGCCGAAGAAGAGCACGAAGGCCAGGTATGCCCCCACGGCGATCATCCCCAGCCCAATCAGGTCGAGGTGCCGCTGCTCCAACCCGCGCGGCAGGTGCAGCTTCCCTCGCGGGGCTTTCGGCTTGCTCTTCGGCTTCCGGCGCGCGGCCGTGCCTCGCTTCTGGCGCTTGAACATACGCGCGCCTTCGACGCCGGGCGGCCCAGCCCTGCGCACTAAAGGACCGGTAAATGATGGCCGGTGCCCGCAGGGGGCGGGCTAACATCGGGTGACAGTGGTCACGAGCGACCCCGAGACCGCCACCGCGCGCGTCCTCGTCGTCGAGGACGACGCCGAGATCGCCGACGTGCTGCGCCGCTCGCTGCGCCAGGAGGGCTACGAGGTGCGCACCAGCGGCGACGGCGTCGACGCGCTCGCGGTGGCGAGCGGCTTCACGCCCGACCTCGTCGTCCTCGACCTCGGCCTGCCGGGGCTCGACGGGGTCGAGGTCTGCCGCCGCCTGCGCGCCGAGGGCGACGTGCCGATCCTGATGCTGACCGCGCGGGCGGAGACCGAGGACCGCGTCGGCGGCCTCGACAGCGGCGCCGACGACTACCTGGTCAAGCCCTTCGAGCGCAGCGAGCTGCTGGCCCGGATCCGGGCGCTGCTGCGCCGCCGGCCGCCGCGCGGCTCGGCCTCGCTGCAGGTCGGCGACCTCGTCCTCAACCCCGACACCCGCGAGGTGCGCCGCGGCGGGCGCGAGCTGGAGCTGACCAGCAGGGAGTTCGAGCTGCTCGAGTTCCTGATGCGCAACGAGCGCCTCGTCGTCTCCCGCGAGCGCCTGCTCGACGACGTCTGGGGCTACGACCCGACCGCGGCGACGAACACGATCGACGTCTTCGTCTCCAACCTGCGGCGCAAGCTCGAGGCCGGCGGCGAGCCGCGCCTGCTGCACACCAAACGGGGCGCCGGCTACGTGCTGAAGGCGTGACCGGCCGGGTTCGCAGGCTCGCCGGCCGCTGGCCGAGCAGGCTGCGCCCGGGCGGCTGGCCGGTGCGCTGGCGCCTCGCCGCCGTCTCCGCCGGGCTGACGCTGATCATCCTCTGCGTCTTCGGCGCGGTGATCGGCCAGGCGACGAGCAGCCGCATCCGCGACGACTTCAACCGCGAGGTGCGCGACGCCGCCCAGACCCTGGCGGCCGAGTTCCGCATCGTCTACACGCCGCTGGGCACGATCTCGGTTCGGCGCGGCGCGCAGCTCGACGACTTCGTCCGCCCCGACGGCGCCAGCGCCCGCATCTACGACATCAGCGGCAACCTGCTGAGGCAGAGCAGCGGCGCCGCCGAGCTGGGTTGGGCCGGCGTCGGCCTCTCCAGCCACGGCGGCCTGCGCGTCGCCACGGCGGCGGTCACCAACGACGCCGGCCTGATCACCGGCTACGTGCAGTACGGGCGCAGCGTCGCCCACCTCGACTCGACCGTGGAACGGCTCTGGCTCTTCGTCGTCGCCGGCATCCTCGGCGGCACCCTGCTGGCGAGCCTGGCCGGGCTGGCGATCGCCGCCCGGGCGATGCGGCCGATCTCGGCGCTGACCGCGACCGCCCGCGAGGTGGCCGCCACAGGCGACCCCTCCGGGCACATGCCCGACCCGAAAGTCGAGGACGAGGTGGGCGAGCTGGCGCGCACGCTGGAGCAGATGCTGCGCTCGCTCGACGCCGCTCGCGGCGAGCGCGAGGAGGCGATGCGGCGCCAGCGCGAGTTCGTCGCCGACGCCTCGCACGAGCTGCGCACGCCGCTGACCAGCGTGATCGCCAACCTGGAGCTGCTCCAGGCCGTGCTCGCCGACCCCGCCCGCGGGGAGGACCGGGCGATGGTCGACTCCGCCCTGCGCTCCTCGAAGCGGATGAGCAGGCTCGTCGCCGACCTGCTGCTGCTCGCCCGCGCCGACGCCGGCCGGATCGGCCGGCGCGGCCCCTGCGACCTAGCCGAGGTGGCGGGCAGCGCCGCCGCCGAGGTGGCGCCGGTGCTGGGCGAGCGCCTGCTCGCGGTCGAGAGCGACCGGCCCCTGCCGGTGCTCGGCGATCCCGACGAGCTGCACCGCATGGTCCTCAACCTGCTCGACAACGCCGCCCGCCACACCCCGGCCGGGACGCGGATCGAGCTGCGCCTCGGAGCCGCCGCCGGCGACGCCGTGGTCGAGGTCTCCGACGACGGCCCGGGGATCCCGGCCGGGTTGCGTGCGCAGGTCTTCGACCGCTTCGTGCGCGGCGAGGGCCCAGCCGACACCGCCACGGGGGGCGGCAGCGGGCTCGGCCTGGCGATCGTCCGCGCCGTCGCCGCCTCGCACGGCGGCAGGGTCGAGCTGGGCGAGTCGGAGCCGGGCGGCGCCCGCTTCACGATCCGCCTTCCCCTCGCCAGGTCCGAGCAAGCCGCTACCCCCGCCTAGATCCTTAAGGGCAGCTTTAACGGTGCCTCCTACAGTCCCCCCTGGACGAGACACACCAGCCCGCCGGGACTCTCCCCAACATGTCCCGGCGGGTTTTTCCTCCAGCGACGAGCCCGGTGACTCGACTTTTCGCCATTTTGACCCCAGCAGTTGCGCACGATCCTTGCCTTGGTTTCTCCGCGCGACCCAGCATGGCTCGGTACCGTGCGAAGCCAAGGAAGGCTGATTCCAAGGCGCATGCCTTGGAATCCAAGCGAGCGAAGGGAAAACCCTCATGAAAACGCGAATCAAGCAGTCCATACTGCTCGCGGTACTGGGGGTGACCCTCAGTCTCACGCTCAGCGCACCGGCTTCGGCCGAGCAGTGCCAGCAGGCGGCGCCGATCGGTCTGTCTCAGTCGCAGGAACCTGTGACTATTTGCCTGCTCACGGACACGAGCCGGTCGGTCGTACTGCCGGCGACCCTGGAATTCAAGGTTCCCGCAGAGGCAACCAGGTTCAATGGGACTCTGGCAGGACCGGGTCCTGCTGGAACCAACATCTGGAGATCTGAACTCGATCCCGTGGAGGCATTTTCCGATGGCACGTTGATGTTCCATGCCAGGGCCAGTATTCCCTGGTCCGGACCGTGCGATCCCGCCACCGGGGAGGGCTGTGGCTCGAATGACTACGATGCCACGTTTGCCATCCCCGTGAAAAGCTCCATTGCGAACCTGCAAACCAGAGTCGTGCGGAGGGGCAAGCGGTACATCGGCATCATCAACTACGAAGGCCGGACCATCGTAGCCAGCAAAATCACTTTCCTTCTGGGATTGAACCACGACGTCGTCGGGTATTACCCGAAGCAGCGAGGAAAGCGGGTGGTTCGTCCGGCCGGCCCACAGGTCATCCGGATCGCCTTTTCACGTAGGGATGTCAAACGAAGGTGCATGCCTTACCGTTACTGCAAGCTGCTGGTCGAGGTAACGCAGTCACATCCCTATGTCGACGAGCAGGGCCAGGAACGGGAGATGCCCATAACGCCTGACCATGCCAACGGTTTGGCCGGCCTGGTGGTCCAGGACCGTCGGAAGGCCTGCAAGAAGCTTCGCAAGAAGAACAAGCGGGTGTACCGGGAAAGGTGCAGGAAGGAACCTCCCAAGCGTTGCAAGGACAAGCAGGGAAAAAGGACCGGATACTGCCAATACGTGCCACCGAGATCTCGGGCGGGTGGCGCGGGGTAGGTAGGGGGTCCTCGCCCGCAGCTTGCGAGGACGAGGACTCCCACCCCGCGACAGGACCCGCCCGCCTATACCTCCACGACCACAGGGATGATCATCGGCCGCCGGCGCAGCTTGTCGTAGACCAGCCCGGCGACCGCGTCGTGCAGGTCTTCCTGGACGAGGTGCAGCTCGCGGGTCCCCGCCCGGGCGGCGTCCTCGAGCGAGTCCTCGACGACGTCCTTCAGCTCTTCGATCAGGGCGTCGGCCTCGGCCAGGAAGGCGACGCCGCGGAAGAGCACCTCGGGGTCGGCGATCACCTCGCCGCTCTCGGAGGAGATCGTCGCGACGACGATGAAGATGCCGTCGGCGGAGATCTCGCGGCGGTCGCGCAGGGCGACGTCGTCGGGCTCGCCGACGTTGACCCCGTCGACGAAGATCACCCCGGCGTGCACGTCCTCGCCGAAGCGGGCGCCGCTCTCGTCGACCTCCAGCGCCAGCCCGTTGTGCCCGCGGAAGATGCGGGCCGGGTCGACGCCGACCGACTCGGCCAGCTCGGCGTGCAGGCGCAGGCGCTGGTGATCGCCGTGGACGGGCAGCACGTAGCGGGGTTTGGTCAGGTTGAGCATCAGCTTCAGCTCCTCCTGCCAGCCGTGCCCGGAGGCGTGGATCGGCGCGTCCTTCGCGGTCACGACCGAGGCGCCGATCTCGTAGATGTGGTCGATCGTCTCGTTGACGGCGCGCTCGTTGCCCGGCACCGGCGTGGCCGAGAAGACGACCGTGTCGCCGGAGTGCAGCGAGACGTCGCGGTGGTCGTTGTTGGCCATCCGGCGCAGCGCCGAGAGCGGCTCGCCCTGGCTGCCGGTGGAGATGACGACGATCTTCTCGTCGGGGAAGCTCTCGATCTCGCGGGGCTGGACGAAGAGGCCCGAAGGCGCCTCGGCGATCCCCAGGTTGGCGGCGATGTTGAAGTTCTTGCGCATCGAGCGGCCGACCAGGGCGACGCGCCGGTCGAGCTGCGCCGCGGCGTCGATCACCTGCTGCACGCGGTGGATGTTGGAGGCGAAGGAGGTGACGACGATGCGCCCCTCGCAGCCGGCGAAGGTCTCCAGCAGGGCCGGGCCGACGCTCGACTCCGAGGGCGCGATCCCCGGCCGGTCGGCGTTGGTCGAGTCGCCGCAGAGCAGCAGCAGGCCGTCTCGCCCCAGCTCGGCGAGGCGCGAGATGTCGGCGGGCCGGCCGTCGACCGGGGTCTGGTCGAACTTGTAGTCGCCGGTCATCAGCATCGAGCCCAGCTCCGTCGTGAGCAGCACGCCGCGGGCGTCGGGGATCGAGTGCGAGAGGTGGATCAGCTCGATCTGGAACGGCCCCGCCTGCACCGTCTCCCCGGCCGGCAGCTCGCGCAGCGGCGCGTCGTCGAGCTTGTGCTCGTCGAGCTTGGAGCGCACCATCCCCATCGTCAGGCGGCCGCCGTAGACCGCCGGCGGCGAGCCGATCTCGCGCAGCACGTAGGGCAGCGCGCCGACGTGGTCCTCGTGGCCGTGGGTGAGGACGATCGCCTCGATGTCGGCGGCGCGCTCGCGCAGGTAGGAGAAGTCGGGCAGGACGAGGTCGATGCCGAGCATCTCGGCGGTGGGGAACATCAGGCCGGTGTCGACGACGACGATGCGGCCCTCGTACTCGACCACGGCCATGTTCTTGCCGATCTCGCCCAGTCCCCCGAGCGGCAGCACGCGCAGCTTGGCGGGGGCCACTAGGGCGTCACCGGGGTGAGGCCGACGCTCTCCAGCGCCGCCCGCACGATCGCCCGCTGCTCCGTGTCGACGGATACCAGCGGCAGTCGCAGCCTGTCGGTCGGGATCAGCCCGGTCATCGCCAGGGCGGCCTTGACCGGGATCGGGTTGGTGGTGACGGCCAGCGCCGCGTAGAGCTCGCGCAGGCCAGCGTCGACCTCGCGGGCGCGGTCGAGGTCGCCGGCCTCGGCCGCGTCCCACATCTCGCGCATCTGCGGCCCGGCGAGGTGCGAGGCGACGAGGATGCCGCCGACGCCGCCGAGCTCCAGCGTGCGCAGGAAGGTGTCGTCGTTGCCGGCCAGCAGGCCGAGGCCCTCGATTGGCTGCAGGTCGTCGTCGTTGGCCTGCTTGACGGCGACGACGTTGTCGATCTGCGCCAGCTCGGCGAGCAGCGCCGGCGGGATGTTGACCACCACCCGCGAGGGGATGTTGTAGGCGACGATCGGCATCTCCCCCGCCACCGCCGCGATCGCCTCGAAGTGGGCGAGGATGCCCGCCGGGTTGGGCTTGTTGTAGTAGGGGGTGACGACCAGCGCCGCGTCGGCCCCGCGGCGCACCGCCTCCTCGGTCAGCTCGACCGAGTGGCGGGTGTCGTTGGTGCCGGTGCCGAAGGCGATCAGCGGCCCCTCGCCGACCTCCGCCCGCACCGCGTCCATCAGCTCGAACGCCTCGGGGTCGGTGATCGTCGCCGACTCGCCGGTCGAGCCGGAGATGACGATGCCGTGCGAGCCGTGCGCGACCAGGTGGGCGGCGAGCCGCCGCCCGGTGTCCATGTCCACCCTCCCGTCCTCGGCGAAGGGAGTCACCATCGCCGTGATCACGCCGCGGATCGGCTTCATCGCAAATCCTCGCGCTTCGCTCGCGCCGCGTGGAACCGGAGATGCTCGCCTGTTTGCTCCGCGCTCATCGGGGCCAGGGTATCGCGAGGGGCCGTCAGAGCAGCTTCTCCAGCCCGACGGTGAAGCGGTCGGGCAGGCCGCCGACCCGCCGCACGGCGAGCAGCACGCCGGGCATGAAGGAGCGTCGGTCGATCGAGTCGTGACGCACCGTCAGGGTCTGTCCCTCGCCGCCGAAGACGACCTCCTGGTGGGCGACCAGCCCGGGCAGCCGCAGCGAGTGGATCGGCTCGTGGACGTGACCGCCGGCGGCCTCGATCAGCTCCGCGGTGCGCTTCGCCGTGCCGGAGGGCGCGTCGAGCTTGCGGTCCTGGTGCAGCTCGACGATCTCGCACTCGGGCATGTGACGGGCGATCGCCTGGGAGGCCTCCATCATCAGCACGGCGCCGATCGCGAAGTTGGGGGCGACGAAGCAGTTGGCGCCGCCGCCGGCCGACTCGGCCGCCGCGCGCAGGGCGTCGAGGTCGAACCCGGTGGTGCCGACGACCGCGTGCACGCCCGCCTCCAGGCAGGCGGTCGCGTTGGCCAGCGCCGTCTCGGGGGTGGTGAAGTCGACGACGACGTCGGCCTCGCCGAGCACCTCGGCCAGCTCGACGCCGAGGTCGGGGTCGGCCCGCCCGGCGAGCGCGGTGTCCTCGGCCCCCTCGACCGCCGCGCAGACGGCCTCGCCCATGCGCCCGGCGGCGCCGGCCACGGCGACCCCGATCACGCCGTCACCAGGCTCTCGTTGACCGGGGCGATGGCGGCGCGGAAGCTGGCCTCGTCGCGGCCCACGCAGGCGGCGGAGAGGCGCTCGGGCCGCCACAGCTCGGCGGTCAGCTCGGCCACGTCCTCGACGCTCACCGCGTCCACCTTGGCGAGCATCTCGTCGAGGCTGTCGATCGGCAGGTCGAAGAGCGTGGCGCGGGAGACGCGGCTCATCCGCGCCGCCGTCGACTCCGAGGAGAGGACGAGGCGCCCCTTGACGCTCTCCTTCGCGCGGGCCAGCTCGTGGGCGGAGACGGGCTCCTCGCGCAGGCGGGCCAGCTCGGCGCCGATCGTCGCGCAGGCCTCCTCGACGTTCTCCTCGCGTGTGCCGACGTAGGCGGCGACGAGGCCGGCGTCGGTGTACTGCTCGTTGTAGGAGCCGACGGCGTAGGCGAGGCCGCGCTTCTCGCGCACCTCGACGAAGAGGCGCGAGGAGCTGGAGCCGCCGAAGACCGAGTCGAACACGGCGAGCGCGTAGCGGCGCTCGTCGGCGCGGGTCAGCCCCGGGGCGCCGAAGCAGATGTGGTACTGCTCGGTGTCCTTCGCGTAGAAGCGCAGGCGCGGCTCGCCGTCCGGCTCGTCTCCGGCGAGGGCAGCGGGCTCACCGGCGGGCGGCGAGACGAGCCGCTCGGCGAGCGCCGCGACGCGGTCGTGCTCGACGTTGCCGGCGGCGCCGACGACCACCTTGGGCGCCGTGTAGCGAGCGTCGTGGTAGGCGCCGATCTCGGGTACCGGGATCGAGGCGATCACCCCCGCCTCGCCGAGCACGCGGCGGCCGAGCGGGTGCGCGCCGAAGACGGCGGCGGCGAGGATGTCGTGGACGCGGTCCTGCGGTTCGTCCTCGTACATGGCGATCTCCTCGAGCACGACCTCGCGCTCGGAGTCGACCTCCGGATAGGTCGGGGCGAGCAGCATCTCGGCGAGCAGGTCGAAGACCTCCTCGGTGTGCTCGTCGAGGAAGCGGGCGTGGAGGTGGGTCGTCTCCTTGCCGGTGGCGGCGTTGACCGAGGCGCCGAGGCCGTCGAGCTTCTCGGCGATCTCGATCGCCGAGAAGCGCTCGGTCCCCTTGAACAGCAGGTGCTCGAGGAAGTGCGAGACGCCGGCCTGCGCCGGCGTCTCGTCGCGCGAGCCGGCGCGCACCCAGAGCCCGAGCGCCACGGAGCGCACCGAGGGAACCGCCTCGGTGACGACCCGGACGCCCGAGCCGAGCGTGCTTGGGACAGCGCCTGCCAAATGCCTAGCCGCGGCGCTCGCGGTCGCGGCGGGGGCGGCGCTCGCGGCCGCGGCGCTCGCCGTCGCCGCCGTTGCGGCGCGAGCCGCCGTCGCCGCCGGAGCCGACCGCGGCCAGCTCCTCCGGGCTCTTGCCCGCGACCGAGGGGTCGTCGGAGAGGCGCAGGCCGATGCGGCCCCGCTCGCGGTCGACCTCGACCACGGTGACGTCGATCTCCTCGCCGGCGCTGAGCACGTCGTCGACCGAGTCGACCCGCTCGCCGGGCTTGACGTTGGAGATGTGCAGCAGGCCGTCGGTGCCCTTGACCAGCTCGACGAAGGCCCCGAAGGTGGTCGTCTTGACCACCTTGGCGGCGTTGTAGCGATCGCCCACCTCCGCCTCCTTGGTCATCGACTGGATGCGGGCCACGCAGGCTTCGACCAGCGAGCCGGTCGGCGCGTAGATGCGCACCGTGCCGTCGTCCTCGACGTCGATCTCGGCTTCGAACTCCTCGCAGAGGGCGCGGATCGTTTCGCCGCCCTTGCCGATCACGGCGCCGATCTTCTCCGGGTCGATCTTGATCGCCTCGATCCGCGGCGCGTGGGTCGAGAGCTGCTCGCGCGGCCCCTCGATCGCCTCCGCCATCTTGGCGAGGATGAACTGGCGCCCCTCGTTCGCCTGGGCGAGCGCGTCGCGCAGGATGTCGAAGGTGACCCCGGTGATCTTGATGTCCATCTGCAGGGCGGTGATCCCCTCGGCGGTGCCGGCGACCTTGAAGTCCATGTCGCCGAGGTGGTCCTCGACGCCGGCGATGTCGGTGAGGACGATGTAGTCCTCGCCCTCCTTGATCAGCCCCATCGCGACGCCGGCGACCGGATCGCTGACCGGCACGCCCGCCGCCTGCAGCGCCATCGAGGAGGCGCAGACCGAGCCCATCGAGGAGGACCCGTTGGACTCGAGCGTCTCGGAGACGACGCGGATCACGTAGGGGAACGCCTCTTCGTCGGGGATCGACGGCGCCAGCGCCCGCTCGGCGAGCGCCCCGTGGCCGATGTCGCGGCGCTTCGGGCCGCGCATGAAGCCCGCCTCCCCGACCGAGAAGGGCGGGAAGTTGTAGTGGTGCCAGAAGCGCTTGGTCGTCGCCAGGCCGAGCGTGTCGAGGCGCATGTCCATGCGCGTCGTGCCGAGCGCGACGTTGGAGAGGATCTGGGTCTCGCCGCGGGTGAAGAGCGCCGAGCCGTGCACGCGCGGGGAGATGTCGACCTCGGTCTCGATCGGCCGGATCTCGTCCTGGGCGCGCCCGTCGGGGCGCTTCTTGTCGACGGCGATCGCCTTGCGGATCGTGTCCTTCTCGATCGCGTCGAAGGCGGCGCCGACCTCGGCCCTGCGCTCCTCCTCGCCGTCGTCGCCCGCGGGGGCGTGCTTGGCCACGACCTCCTCCTTGACCCTGCCGATCGCCTCGTAGCGCTCGAGCTTGCCCTCGGTGGCGATCGCGTCGACCAGCGCCTGGCCGTGGGAGGCGCGGATCTCGCCGATCAGCGCCTCGTCGATGCTGGGCGCCTCGACCTCGATCTTCTCCTTGCCGGCCTCCTCGGCCAGCTCCCCCATCGCCGCGCAGAGCTTCTTGATCTCCGCGTGGGCGATGTCGAGGGCGTCGAGGATCTCGGCCTCGGTGACGCCGTCGGCACCGGCCTCGACCATCAGGATCGCCTCCTCGGTGCCGGCGACGATCAGGTCGAGCTCCAGCTCCTCGAGCGTCTCCTCGGGCGGGTTGACGACGAAGTCGCCCTCCAGCTTGCCGACGCGGACGGCGCCGACGTGGGCGGCGACCGGAATCGGCGAGATCGCCAGCGCCGCCGAGGCGCCGTTCATGGCGAGGATGTCGTAGGGGTTGACGTGGTCGACGGAGAGCGGCGTGGCGACGATCTGCGTCTCGTGGTGCCAGCCCTTCGGGAAGAGCGGTCGGATCGGGCGGTCGATCATCCGCGCCGTCAACGTCGCCTTCTCGCCCGAGCGGCCCTCGCGGCGGAAGAAGGAGCCGGGGATTTTGCCCGCGGCGTACATGCGCTCCTCGACGTCGACGGTGAGCGGCAGGAAGTCCACGTCGCGCAGGTTGCCCATCGTCGCGGTGCAGAGGACCATCGTGTCGCCGGCCTGGACGACGACGGCGCCGCTCGCCTGACGGGCGAGCTTGCCCGTTTCGAAGGAGATCTGGCCCTCGCCGACATCCGCCGAAACGCGGCTTACGTCAAACATGCTCATTTAGTTTTCCTACCTCCGGCCGCCCGGATGGCGGCCATTGCTTTCAGAACTCTCGTTCTCTGTCCCGAGAGAGGGTAACGCAGAGGCATTCCTGAGCTCGCCCCGCTATGGGCGATCGAGATCGGACAGGCCCGGGAAGAGGGCGGGGGTGGCGGTGACGCCGGCGCGGATGCCGGACTCGAAGTCGCGCCGCACGCGGGCGGCGACCGCGGTGGAGCGGCGGTCGGCCTGGAAGCGCTCGAGGTCGAGGCCGAGGTCCTCGGCGCGGCGCCAGAGGTGCGGGTCGTCGACGTGGCCGCGGTCTCCGTAGAGCGCGTCGACCATCGCGAAGAGGGCCCCCTGCAGGCCGGCGGCCTCGGCGGCGGCGTGCAGGGCGGGCGAGCGCGGGTGCTTGGAGGCGACCGGGAAGTGGCGGAAGACGACCCTCGCCTGCCGCGCCGAGATCTCCACCCAGGCCGAGGCGCAGTGCGGGCAGCCGAGGTCGGCGTAGACGACCAGCAGCGGTCCCCTGCCTCGTGCGTGGTCCGCGGGCCCCACCGCCGGCACGGCCGCGCTGGTCAGCACCGGCTCGGCTCTCGTCGAAGGATCTTGGGGGCCCTGGCCTGAAAATCCTTCAACGAGCGCAGCTGGAGGCGAGCGCGTCGAAGATGACGTTGGCGCCGGGGACCTCCAGCGGGGTCGGCGACTCGTGCACCCACTCCACCGTGCCCTCCTCGTCGACGAGGACGAGCGAGCGGTTGGCGGTGCCGAACTTCTCGATGTAGGCGCCGTAGGCGCGGGCGACCTCGCCCTTGGGCTCGAAGTCGGCCAGCAGCGGCGTGTCGATGCCGAGCTTCTCCTGGAAGGCCTTGTGGGCGAACATGCCGTCGACGCTGATGCCGAGCATCGTCACCCCGTGCGCCTCGATCTCGGGCTTGACCTCCTGGTAGATCGAGAGCTGGTCCGAGCAGACCGGGCTGAAGTCGGCCGGGTAGAAGACGAGCAGGGCCCTGCCGCCGCGCAGGCCGGAGAGCGAAACCTTCTCGCCGTCCTGGTCGCGCAGGGTGAAGTCGGGGGCGGGCTGGCCCGCCGCGATCATGACGATTGGCTCCGCTTCGCTCCCGGCGCGAAGGACCAGGGATGCACGCTTGGTCGCTTCGCGATCACCGACGCAGGCCGAGCTCGGCGAGCAGGGAGCGGTAGCGCTCGAGGTCACGGCGCTCGAGGTAGCGCAGCATGCGGCGGCGCTTGCCGACCAGCATCAGCAGGCCGCGGCGCGAGTGGTGGTCCTTGGTGTGCGTGCGCAGGTGCTCGGTGAGCTCGTTGATCCGCTCGGTGAGCAGGGCTACCTGGACCTCGGCCGAGCCGGTGTCGCCGCCGGCGCGCCCGTACTTGCCGATCAGCTCGCTCTTTTTCTCCGTGGTCAGGCTCATCGCGAAAAAAGCGCCGTGCTCCGGGCGGAGGTCACGGCCGCTGGAAGCTAGCACAGACGCGCTTGGCGTCCTCGACGTCGATGCGCATCTGGGCGATCAGCTCCTCGACCCCCGCGAAGCGCCTCTCGCCACGCAACCGGGCCACGAAGGCGACCCGCAGCAGGCTGCCGTAGAGATCCTCCTCGCGGTCGATCAGGTAGGCCTCGATGAGGACGCCGCGGCCGCTCTCGAAGGTCGGCCGAACGCCCACGTTGACGGCGGCGGGGACGCCGTTGGCGAAGGCTGCGTAGACGCCGTGGCCGGGGATCGCGAGGCGATCGTCGGGGACGACGTTGGCGGTCGGAAAGCCCAGCTCGCGACCCCGCTGGTCGCCGCTCACCACCTCGCCCTCGACCATGAAGGGGGCGCCGAGGCAGCGCCGGGCGCCCTCCATGTCGCCGGCCGCGATCTGGGCCCGGACGCGGGTCGAGGAGACGGTCTCGCCGTCGACCTCGACCAGGGGGACGACCCGGGTCTCGAACTCGGGGTGCGCTTCCAGCATCGCCGGATCCCCCCGCGCCCTGGCGCCGAAGCGGAAGTTCTCGCCGACCGAGACGCGCTCCGCGCCGAGCCGCTCGACCAGCACCCCCTCGACGAACTGCTCGGCGCTGCGCGCGGCGAGCTCGCGGTCGAAGGGGATGACGACCAGCTCGCGCACGCCGAGCCCCTCGATCACGTCGCGCTTCACCCCGAAGGGCATGATCAGCTTCGGCAGCGCCGCCGGGTGCAGCACCTCGAGCGGGTGAGGGTCGAAGGTGAGCACCGTGTCGGCGCCGTCGATGACGGCCTGGTGGCCGCGGTGGACGCCGTCGAAGGTGCCGATCGCGACGTGGCGCGGCCGCCGCTCCGCGTCGGGCAGCGAGGTGACCTCGATGCGCGCCATCACCGCCCCTTCCGGTGCGCTTTATGGACCCCTGGGGTCCAAAAGGCGCACCGGAAGCTCATCGCAGGGCCTCCGCCACGGCCGGGACGGCCTCGGCCACCTGGGGCAGGGTCAGCTCGGTGCCCGCGTCCTCGACGCGGAAGGGGCCGATCGCGGTGCGGCGCAGGGCCGCGCAGTAGGCGTCCTCGAGCGTCTCGACCAGGGTGCGGACGTAGGTGCCGGTCGAGCACTCGATCTCGTATTCGACGCTCTCCCCGTGCCGGGCGAGCAGCTCGGCGCGGTGGACCTCGACCTCGCGCTCCGGCGTCTCGACCGTCTCGCCGCGGTGGGCCTTGCGGTAGAGGCGCTCGCCGCCCACTCGCACCGCCGAGGTCATCGGCACCCGCTGGCGCACGCGGCCCGTCGGCAGCGCCAGCTCGGCGGGGACCGCGCCCGTCTCGGTCAGCTCGCCCTCGGGGTCGCCGGTGCTCGAGCGCCAGCCCAGCCGCGCCGTCGCCAGGTAGGTCTTCGGCAGGTCGACCAGGAAGCGCTGCACGCGGGTGGCGCGGCCGAGCGCGACCAGCAGCAGGCCGGTGGCGAACGGGTCCAGCGTGCCGGCGTGGCCGGCCTTGCAGCGGCGCTCGCCCCTGACCCGGGCGACCACGTCGTGCGACGTCACCCCGGCCGGCTTGTCGTAGAGCAGCACCGCACTCGCAGCCTCGTCCGGCACGCTCAGTCCCCGAGCTGGGCGCCCACCTCGGCGCAGAGGAAGTCGACCAGCTCGCCGAGCTCGAGATCGGTGGAGAACCCGGCGGCGCGCCTGTGGCCGCCACCGCCGTGCTTGCGCGCCATCGCCGAGACGTCGACCTCGCCGCCGCTGGAGCGCAGGCTGACCTTGCGGGCCGCCCGGCCGCGGTCGCCCTGGTCGCGGATCAGCGCCGCCACCTGCGAGCCCTCGACCGAGCGCAGGTGGTCGATTATCCCCTCGGTCATCTCCTCGCCGGCGCCGCTGGCCTCGTAGTCGGCCGCCGTGACGTAGGTGACGACGAGCCGCTCGCCGCAGTAGCGCCGGATGCCGTCGAGGGCCCGCGAGACGAGGCGCAGCTTCTCGATCGGCACATGCTCGTAGAGGCGGCGGTAGGTTTCGTCGACCCGCACGCCGGCGTCGATCAGCTCGGCGGCGATGCGGTGCGTGCCCGCGTCGGTGTTCTCGTACATGAACTTGCCGGTGTCGGTGACGAGGCCGACGTAGAGAGCCGAGGCGATCTCCGGGGTGACCTCGGCGCCCAGCGCGATCGCCAACCGGTAGACGATCTCGGCCGTCGAGGAGGCGCCGGTCTCGACCAGGTTGGCGTCGCCGAAGAGCGTGTTGTCGTGGTGGTGGTCGACGTTGATCTTGAAGTTGCCGCCGTCGCTGAGGAACTCGACCGGCATGCGGTCGATGTTGCCGCAGTCGAGGAAGACGACGGTGCGGTCGGCCATGTCCGCGGGGGCCTCGTGGAAGACCTCTTCGAGCGGCAGGAAGCGGTACTCGACCGGCAGCGGGAACTCCTTCGCCGCCATGAACATCACCGAGTCCTTGCCGAGCTGGGTGAGCAGCTGGTGCATCGCCAGCAGCGAGCCGAGCGCGTCGCCGTCGGGCCCCTCGTGGGCGGTGAGCAGGAAGCGCTCGCGGGTCCGCAGCTCGGCGACGACCCGCTCGAGCGCGGCGCCCGCCATCCCGGCCGTCCGGCTCATGGCTCCTCCTCGTCGAGCAGGCGGGAGATCCTCATCCCCCGCTCGACCGTCTCGTCGTAGTGGAAGGTCAGGGTCGGGGTGCGCTTCATCCGCGTCTCCGCGGCGATCCTCGCCTGCAGGACGCCGTGCGAGGAGCGCAGCCCGGCCAGGGTCGCTTCCCGCTCCTCGGCGCTGCCGAGCACGCTGACGTGCACCCTTGCGGCGCGCAGGTCTGGGCTGGTCTCCACCGAGGTCACGGTTACGAAGCCGATGCGTGGGTCGCTCAGCTCGGCGATCGCCGCGCCGACCGTCTCGCGAAGCACCTGGTTGATGCGGCGCATGCGAGGGGAGGTCATCCTACTCCAGCGTCTGCTCGACCTGCTTCGTCTCGAAGAGCTCGAGGATGTCGCCCTCCTTGACGTCGGCGTAGCCCTCGAGGACGACCCCGCACTCCTGGCCCTGCTCGACCTCGCGCACGTCGTCTTTGAAGCGGCGCAGGGAGCCGAGCTTGCCGTCCCAGATCACCGTCCCCTCGCGGACGAGGCGGACGCTGGCGTCGCGGGTCACCCGGCCCTCGTTGACCACGCAGCCGGCGATGCGGCCAACCCTGGAGGCCTTGAAGGTCTGCTTGACCTCGGCCTCGCCGAGCGTCTTCTCGACCTCGACCGCCTCCAGCATGCCTTCCATCGCGTTGCGCAGGTCCTCGGTGATCTTGTAGATCACCGAGTAGGTGCGGACGTCGACGCCCTCGCGCTCGGCGGCGCGGCGGGCGTCGGCGAGCGGGCGCACGTTGAAGCCGATCACGATCGCCCGCGAGGCCGAGGCCAGCATCACGTCGGACTCGTTGATGCCGCCGGTCTGGGAATGGATGACGTTGATGCCGACGCGCTCCTGCGGCACCTTGGCGATCTCGTCCTGGAGGGCCTCCAGCGAGCCCGCCACGTCGGCCTTGAGGACGAGGTCGAGCGACTTGATCTCACCCTCCTGGACGCGCGAGAAGACCTCCTCGAGGCTGACCTTGCGCGCCTGGCGCCGGGCCAGCGCCTCGGTCTTGAGCCGGTTGGCGCGCTCCTGGGCGTCCTGGCGGGCGCGACGGTCGTTCTCGACCGCGCGCACGAGCTCGCCGGCGTCGCAGACCCCGTCGAAGCCGAGCACCTCGACCGGCATCCCCGGCGCGGCCTCCTGCACCCGCCTGCCGGTGAAGTCGTGCATCGCCCGCACCCGGCCCCACCGGGGCCCGGCGACGAGCGAGTCGCCGACGCGCAGGGTGCCGCGCTGGACGAGGATCGTGACGACCGGCCCGCGGCCCGGATCGAGCTGGGACTCGACCACCGTGCCCGAGGCCTCGGCGGCCGGGTTGGCGCCCAGCTCCTCCAGCTCGGAGACGAGCAGGATCATGTCGAGCAGGTTGTCCAGCCCTTCGCGGGTCTTGGCCGAGACGTCGCAGTAGACGGTGTCGCCTCCCCAGCCCTCCGGCGTGAGCCCGTCGCCGGCGAGCTCGTTGCGCACGCGGTCGGGCTGGGCGCCCTCTTTGTCGATCTTGTTGACCGCGATCAGGATCGGCACGTCGGCGGCGCGCGCGTGGTCGATCGCCTCCTTCGTCTGGGGCATGACGCCGTCGTCGGCGGCGACGACGACGACGGCGACGTCGGTGACCCTGGCGCCGCGGGCCCGCATCGCGGTGAAGGCGGCGTGGCCGGGCGTGTCCAGGAAGGTGATCGTCTTCTCCCCGTGGTGGGCCTGGTAGGCGCCGATGTGCTGGGTGATGCCGCCGGCCTCGCCCGCCGCCACCTCGGTCTCGCGGATCGCGTCGAGCAGCGAGGTCTTGCCGTGGTCGACGTGGCCCATGATCGTCACCACCGGCGGGCGGTCGACCAGCTCCTCCTCGGCGTCCTCGAACTCCGGCGCGGCGGGCTCCTCGTCGGCGGCGCTGACGATCTCGACCTTGCGGTCGTACTCGTCGGCGATCGCCCCGATCGACTCGTCGGTGAGGGTCTGGGTGAGCGTCGCCATCTCCCCCATCGACATCAGCTTCTTGATCACCTCGGCGCTGCCGAGGCCGAGCAGCTCGGCCACCTCGCGCACGGTCGCCCCGGCGGGGACCTTGGTCGCCTCGGGCTCCGCGGGCGCCTCCTCGGCCTTGGCCGGCGGCTCCTCCAGCATCGGCCGGCGGCGCCGGCCACCCCGCCTGCGCGGTGGCCGCTGCGGCGGCGGCCCGCCCATCTGGTCCCGGCGGGCGGCCTGCGAGTCGATCACCACGCGCCGCTTCTTGGGGGCGCCGCCCCCGCCGCCGGCCGGCTTCCCCTTCGCGCGCACCGGGCCCTTCGATGCCTGCACGGGCTTCTTCTTCGACGCCGGCTCGGGCGCCCCGGCCCGCTGCGGCGCCGCCTCGGCCTTGGGCGCGGGCTTCGCGGCGGGCTGAGCCTTCGGCTTCTCCTTGGTGGCGGTGGCCGCGGGCACCGCCCCGTCCCCGCCGATCGCCTCCAGGGCGGCGGCCTCGTCGACGCTGGAGGAGGCCGTTTTCGCCTCGATCCCGGCCTTCTTCAGCGCAGCGAGCAGCTCTTTGCTGCTGACCCCTTTCGCCTTGGCGATCTCGTGAACCCGCTTCTTGGCCACTACGCCTGCTCAGCCTCCTCGGCCACCGGCTGGGCCTCGTCGGCAGCGCCCTCGTCCCGACCCTCTTCAGCTACGTCGCCCGCCGAATCGGATTCGGCCTCGAGCGCCTTCTCCTGGGGCTCCTCAGACGAATCTTCCGCGGCCGATTCCTCCGAACCCTCATCCGAACCCTCATCCGGGGCCTCCTCCACGAATTCAGATTCGGCCCTGGCGACGATCTCGTCGACCTGGCCCTGATCGGCGTCCGGGTCGGCCAGGATCTCGACCTCGGCCTCGGACACCGGCCCGAGCACCGCCATCCGATTGGTCTCGAGCCTGCTCAGCGCCTGGTGCTGCGGCAGGCCGCAGTAGGCCGAGCCCTCGATCGCGGCGTTGGGGCAGCGGCGGCCCGTGGTGAGGGCCGCCATGCAGCGCCCGTCGGACGCCTCCTCGCCCTGGTACTCCTCCTCGACCTCTTCGGAGGCGAACTCCGTCTCGGACTTGATGTCGACGCGCCAGCCGGTCAGGCGGGCCGCCAGGCGGGCGTTCTGGCCGTCGCGGCCGATCGCCAGCGAGAGCTGGTCGTCGGGGACGATCACGGTGGCCTGGCGCTCCTCGTCGTCGACGATCACCTCGCGCACGCGGGCGGGCGAGAGCGCCTTGGCGACGAAGCGCGCCGGCTCCTCGTTGAAGGGGATGATGTCGATCTTCTCGCCGCGCAGCTCGGAGACGACCATGCGCACGCGCGAGCCGCGCGGGCCGACGCAGGCGCCGACCGGGTCGACGCCGTCGGCGTGGGAGACGACGGCGATCTTCGAGCGGTAACCGGGCTCGCGGGCCACGCCGGTGATCTCGACCAGCTTGTCGGCGATCTCCGGCACCTCGATCTCGAAGAGCTTCTTGATCAGCTCGGAGCTGCGCCGCGAGACGACGATCGCCGGCCCTTTGGTCGAGTCGGAGACGTCGGTGATGACCGCCTTGACGCGCATGCCGTGGTCGTAGCGCTCGTTGTAGACCTGCTCGGACTTGGGCAGCAGCGCCTCGACCCGCTCGCGCAGCTGGACCAGCGTGTAGCGCTTGTCGGACTGCTGGATGATCCCGGTGATCAGCTCGCCGACGCGGTCCTGGTACTCGTCGAACATCATCATCCGTTCGGCCTCGCGGATCCGCTGCAGGATCACCTGCTTGGCGGTCTGGGCGGCGATGCGGCCGAAGTCGTCCGGCGTCACGTCGCGGGTCTCGATCTGGTCCTCGTAGGGCGCGATCATCTCCGGGTCCAGCTCGGGCTCCTCGGGCTCGCGCAGCTCGCCCGTCTCGGGGTCGATCTCGCGCTCCTCTTCCTCCTGGGCCTCGGCCGCCTCGGCGAGCAGCTTCTCCTCCAGCTCCGGCGGCAGGATCAGCTCGAAGACGCGGAAGTCGCCGGTCTCGTGGTCGAGATCGACGCGGGCGTATTTGGCGGCGCCGGGAGTCTTCTTGTAGGCCGAGAGGAGCGCGTCCTCCAGCGCGTCCATCAGCTTCTCGGCGGAGATCCCCTTCTCCTGCTCGAGCGCCTTGACTGCGTCGACGATCTCCTTGCTCACGAACTCTCCTTGAGATTGCGGTACTTGGGACCCGGCGAGGAGACCTCCAGCGAGTACTCGGCGCGCAGGTGGTTGAGGTGCCTGGTGACGCGTTCGCAGAGAACGAGATCGACCCCCTCGGGGTGGTCGATGAAGAGCCGTAGGGCTTCCTTGCTCGGCTGCTCGAGCGCGATCAGGTCGAGCTCGGCGTCGAGCTCGCGGAGCTGCCCTTGGATGTCCTGCTGGAGGTCTGGCATGCGTTGAGGCGCAAAAAAAGTGGGCCAGGCCCACTTCGAGGTGCTGCGGGACTAACTAAAGCTAGGGGTCAGTATAGCCTCGTTTTGGCTCGGAGCTGGTCGACTCTCTGAAGGATCTTTTCGGCTACAACGTCCTTGGAAGCTTGTGGGACGGGAGTGGCACTCGCTGAGTCGATCAGCGTTACGGCGTTTTCTTCGGACTCGAAGCCGACCTCGGGATTCGAGATGTCGTTTAGGACGATCAGGTCGGCGTTCTTCCTGGCAAGCTTCTCTCTCGCTCGGTCCACGTCGTCGCCGGCTTCGGCGGCGAAGGCGACCACCGATTGGCTCTCGCCCTTGCTGGCGCCGAGGGCGGCGAGGATGTCGGTGGTTGGCTCCAGGTGGAGGTGCAGGGACTGGTTTCGAGCCAGCTTGCCGTCGGATACCTCGGCAGCCCTGAAGTCGGCGGGGGCGGCGGCCATGAGGAGGACCTGAGCGGATGGGAACTCGGCCTGGGTCGCTGCCGCGAGCTGCTCGGTGGTCTCGACGTCGACGCGGTGGACGCCGGGGGGCTCCCCCAGGCCGACGTTGGCGCAGATCAGGGTGACGTCGGCGCCGCGGCGGCGGGCGGCGGCGGCCAGGGCGATGCCCATGCGGCCGCTGGAGCGGTTGCCGAGGAAGCGGACCGAGTCGATCGGCTCGCGGGTGCCGCCGGCGGTGACGAGCACGCGCAGGCCGTCCCAGGGCCGCTGGCCGGCCGGTAGCACCGCCTCCACCTCCGACAGCAGTCGTGCCGGGTCGGGGAGGCGGCCGCGGCCGTGCTCGCCGCGCGAGGCCAGCGCCCCCTCGTCGGGCTCGATCACGGCGACGCCCCGCTCGCGCAGGGTCGCCAGGTTGGCCTGCGTCGCCGCGTCCGCGTACATGCGGTCGTTCATCGCCGGCGCCACCAGGCGCGGCGCGGCGCAGGCCAGGAAGGAGGTGGTGAGCATCGAGTCGGCGGCACCCGCGGCCAGCTTGGCGATCGTGTTGGCCGAGGCGGGCGCGACCAGGTAGGCGTCGCAGTTGGCGGCCAGCTCGAGGTGGCCGATCGGGTCGTGCGCCGGGGCCGCCTCGCCGGGGAAGGCGCCCCGCGCCGGGTCGCGCTCGAACTCGGAGAGCAGGACCGGCGCGCCGGCGATGCCCTGGAAGGACGCGGCGCCGACGAAGCGGGTCGCCGCCTCGGTCATCAGCACCCGCACGCCGTGGCCCGCGCTCGTCGCCAGGCGCGCCAGCTCGAGCGCCTTGTAGGCGGCGATCCCTCCGCTGACCCCGAGCAGGATCCTGGCCATTGCGCCCCTCCTGGAGCTGCGACCGCTAGGCGCGGTACTCGTACTTGAGCTTGCCCTCGGCGACCTCCTCGAGGGCGATCGAGAGGTAGTTGGCCTCGCCCGGCGCGTCCACCATCGGCGGTGGGTACTCGCCGAAGCTGCCTTCGCCGAGGTTGTGGAAGTAGCTGTTTATCTGCCGCGCCCGCTTGGCGGCGACGACGACCGCCGCGTAGTGGGAGTCGGTGTGGTCGAGGAGCTTGTCAACGCGTGGTTTGATCATTCGGTGCCGGAGTGTAGTGGCAGACCGAGCTCGGCGCGCACGATCCGCTCCAGGTCGCCGGCGGCGCGCTCCAGGTCGTCGTTGACGACGCGGTGGGCGAACTCGTCCTGGGCGGCCAGCTCCTGCTCGGCGACCTCGAGCCGCGCGTCGATCGCCTCCAGGCTGTCGGTGCCGCGCGACTCGAGCCGGTGGCGCAGCGCGACGGGGTCGGGAGGGGCGATGAAGACCTGCACCGACTCGCGCATCGCGGCGCGCACCTGGCGGGCGCCCTGCACCTCGATCTCGAGCACGACCGAGTGCCCCGCGTCGAGCCGATTGCGCACCTCCGAGCGCAGGGTCCCGTAGCGATGCCCGCTGTAGGTGGCGAACTCGAGGAAGTCTTCGGCCTCGATCCGCTCGTCGAACAGCTCGGGCGTGAGGAAGTGGTAGTCGCGCTCGCCGACCTCGCCCTCGCGCGGCTCGCGCGTCGTCGCCGACACCGACAGCTCGAGGCCCGGAACCCGTTCCAGCAACCGCGAGATCAGCGTCCCCTTGCCGACGCCGGACGGACCGGTGATTACAAAGACCTTTGGCATTTCATCTCTCGAGCGGCCGCGAAAACCAAGCAGATCGACCGGACGCAGGGAGCGTGGCGCGCTCTGCGCGCGAGCGACCGAGACGGCGATACGCGCCGTTTGCGGCGGCCGCCTACCTGCGCAGCTGCGAGACGAGCTCTGTCCGCTGGCGCTCGGAGAGCCCGCCGATCGTCTTCGACGGCGAGATCCTGCACTGGTTGAGGATGCGGTTGGTCTTCACGCGGCCGTACTTGGGTACGGCGAGGAGCATGTCGAAGACCTTCGCGGTGAGCACGTAGTCAGGGGGGTCGAGCAGCAGGGCGTGGATGTTGGCCTTGCCGGCTTTCAGGTCCTTCTTCAGCTTTGCCCGCGCGGTGCGGATGTCGTTGGCGCGTTTGAGCGCGTCCATCCGCTGGCCCAGGGAGCGCTCCGGCGCCGCGCTGGTGGTCTTGACTGGGGCGGCCATGTGGGCGGCGAGTATAGCCGCGGTCCGCGAGGGTGCAAGCCATCGCGGCCGATTCCGGCGAAATTCATCTCAACCTCGAGTCAAGGTTGAGCCGATGGCGCGGGCCGGAGCGCTGCCGCGAGGGGCTTCGAACGCTCTGAGAATCTCACCCGCGATGCGATTCCCGGCCCTCGGGTCCCGGAAGCTCTCGGTGCCGACGGCGACCAGCGTCGCTCCCGCGGCGAGCAGCTCGATCGCGTCGGCGCCGCTCGCGACCCCGCCCATGCCGACGATCGGGATGCTCACGGCCGCCGCGACCGCGCGCAGCTGGGCGACCGCCACGGGCCGCAGCGCCGGGCCCGAGAGGCCCCCGTGGCCGGCCGCTACGCCGGGGCGGCCCGTCGCCGGGTCGATCGCGCTCGCCTTCAGGGTGTTGACCAGCGAGACGGCGTCGGCGCCACCCTCCTGCGCCGCCACCGCGACGTCCGCCGGGCTGGCGACGTTGGGCGTCAGCTTGACGACCAGCGGCTTCGCGGTCAGCGGTCGCAGCGCCTCCAGCAGCGCCTCCGTCTCGCCCGGCTGCTCGCCGACGATCAGGCCAGAGTGGACATTGGGGCAGGAGACGTTGAGCTCGATCGCCGCCACCTCCTCCCTCTCGCCCACGCCTCGGACGAGCCGCTCGAACTCCTCCCGGCTCGTCCCCATCACCGAGACGACCAGCGGCACCGGCAGCCCGGCGAGCCGCGGCAGGTCCTCCGCCAGGAAGCCCTCCAGCCCCCTGTTCGGCAGCCCGATCGAGTTGATCATCCCCGCCGGCGTCTCCCAGATCCGCCGCGGCTCGTTCCCCGCCCGCGGCTCCGGCGTGATCGTCTTCGAGACGAAGGCCGAGAACGGGAAGTGCTCAAGAAGCTCATCCCCGTAGACCCTGCGCGCGGCGATCGCGTCGAAGGTCCCGGATGCGTTGATCACCGGATGGGCAAGCTCGATCCCGCAGAGCTCGACGGCTGGCCCTGGCGCGGTTGGGCCGGCGGGTCCTCTCGCCGATTTGGCGCCGCCACCCGCTGCGGGGGCGGCCGGCGCCGCCTCCTCGGGGTGGTCCTCAAAATCGACGCCACCCCCGGGCAGGGGGCGCACGACGGGACCGTCCACGCAGAGGCGCAGGTATCCACCGCCGGCTTTGGGGACGGCGCAGCCGAAGCAGGCGCCGAAGCCGCAGGCCATCGGGGACTCCATGGCGAGCTCACAGGGGACACCGGCGTCGGTGCAGAGGGCGCCGACGGCGTCGAGCATCGGCGGCGGGCCGCAGGCGTAGACGGCGGCGCCGGAGGCGTCGTCGCCCGCGAGCATCGCCTCGAGCAGGTCGGTGACGTGGCCGCGGTGGCCGGCGTGGCCGTCGTCGCTGGCGAGGCGCACCTCACAGCAGGCGAAGAGGTCGTCGAGGCCGCCCGAGTGCGCTTCGTCGCGGAAGCCGAGCAGGACGCGCGTCGGCACGTTGCGCTCGGCGAAGGAGCGGCGGAGGAGCGCCAGCGGCGCGATCCCGATGCCCCCGCCGACGAGGATCGCCCCCGCGGCCCGTGCAGACACCCGGGCCGGCGGGGAGAAGGAGTTGCCGAGGGGGCCGTTGACCCAGACGCCCTCGCCGGGCTCCAGCTCGCAGAGGCGGTCGGTGCCGGGGCCGACCCCCTCGACGAGGAAATCAAGCCGCACCCCCTGGTCGAGTTCGCCTTCGGCGTCGAGTACCGGGGCTGGCTGCGAATTCAGTCGGGTGGCTTCGGCTACGGAGAGGGCTCTCGGGAGGTGGGGGCGCTGGCCCCGCTGCTCCCAATGCTCCGCGGTGGCGAGCATGTAGAACTGGCCGGGGCGAGGCTCGGGGCCCGTCGCGTCGTGCAGGGAGAAGACCCGATAGCCACCGGAGGCCCGGTTCTCCGTCACCGGGCAGAGGCGGCGCCCGAAGGGGGCGCGCCCGGCCGCGCCCGGCCGCGTGCCTGCCCCCTCAGGCATCGGCGGGGGTCGAGGATGGCGCGTCGATCCCGTGGATCTCCTGCAGGGAGCGGACGTCGGGGTCGCCCTCGATCGCCGCCGCGATCGCCCGCACGGCGGCGGTGGCGCCGGTCATCGTGGTCACGCAGGGGATGCCGTGGCGGACGGCGGCGGTGCGGATCTCGTAGCCGTCGGCGCGCGCCCCGGAGCCGGTCGGCGTGTTGATCACGAGGTCGCACTTACGCTCCCGGATCAGGTCGACGACGTGCGGCGAGCCCGCCGCGATCTTGTTGATCTCCGTCACCGGCACGCCCATCGCCGAGATCGCCTGGGCGGTGCCGCCGGTGGCGACCAGCTCGAAGCCGAGGTCGTGGAAGCGCGCCGCGATCTGCGTCGCGGCCGGCTTGTCGGTGTCGGTGACGGTGATGAAGACGGCGCCCCCGGCGGGCAGCGAGACGCCCGCCGCGGCCTGCGCTTTGCCGAACGCGGTGGGGAAGTCGGCGGCGATCCCCATCACCTCGCCGGTGCTCTTCATCTCGGGGCCGAGCACCGAGTCGGCGCCGGCGAAGCGGGCGAAGGGCAGCACCGCCTCCTTGACGCTGACCAGGCCGACCGGCGGCTCGCGCAGCTCCTGCTCGGCCAGTCTCTCCCCCAACATCAGCCGCGCCGCCACCTTGGCCAGCGGCACGCCCGTCGCCTTGGAGACGAAGGGCACGGTGCGTGAGGCGCGCGGGTTGGCCTCGATCACGTAGAGCTCGCCGGCGGCGACGCCGTACTGGATGTTGATCAGGCCGACCACGCCGAGCTCCAGGGCGATCCGCTCGGTCGTCTCGCGGATCCGCTCCAGCATCTCCACGCCGAGGCTCATCGGCGGCAGCACGCAGGCCGAGTCGCCGGAGTGCACGCCGGCCTCCTCGACGTGCTGCATGATCCCGGCGACGTGGGCGCCGCCGCCGTCGGCGAGGGCGTCGACGTCGACCTCGATCGCGTTCTCGAGGAAGCGGTCGAGCAGCAGCGGGTGCTCCTGATCGGCCTTGACGTTGGCCTCCAGGTAGCCGGCGAGGTCGTCGGTCGAGTAGCAGATCTCCATCGCCCGGCCGCCGAGCACGTAGGAGGGCCGGACCAGCAGCGGGAAGCCCACCCGCTCGGCGATCGCCGTCGCCTCCCCGGCGCAGAGGGCGGTGCCGTAGGGCGGGTGCGCGATGCCGAGCCGGCGCAGCAGGGCGCCGAAGCGGCCCCGGTCCTCGGCCAGGTCGATCGCGTCTACCGGGGTGCCGAGCAGCGGCACGCCCGCCTCCTCCAGGGCGCGGGCGAGCTTCAGCGGCGTCTGGCCGCCGAACTGGACGATCACGCCCTCGGGGTCCTCCTGCTCGCAGACGGCGAGCACGTCAGCGGCGGTCAGCGGCTCGAAGTAGAGGCGGTCGGAGGTGTCGTAGTCGGTGGAGACCGTCTCCGGGTTGCAGTTGACCATCACCGCGTCGCGGTCCAGCTCCCGCGCCGTCATCGCCGCGTGCACGCAGCAGTAGTCGAACTCGATCCCCTGGCCGATCCGGTTCGGGCCGGCGCCGAGGATGACGACCGAGCCCCGCCCAGCTGGGCGCCGCACCTCCGAGGCGGCCGCCGGGCTGGGCCGCTCGTGCGCCGAGTAGTAGTAGGGCGTCGCCGCCTCGAACTCGGCCGCGCAGGTGTCGACCGACTTGTAGGTGCGGGAGAGGCCGTCGGTGCCGTCGCCCTCGCGGGCCAGCGCCCGCAGCTCGCGCAGGAACCAGCGGTCGACGCGGCAGCGCTCGTGCACCTCCTCGAGGTCGAGGTCGCGCGCGAAGGCGGCGAGGATCAGGTCGAAGCGCTCCGGGCACGGCTTCTCCAGCGCGGCGAGCAGCGCCTCGTCGTCCTCGGGCACCACCGCCTCGGCGTCGAGCTCGCGCGAGCGCAGCGCCTTGGCGAAGGACTCGCGGAAGGTGCGGCCGATCGCCATCGCCTCGCCGACGCTCTGCATGTGGGTCGAGAGGCGCCCCTCGGCGCCGGGGAACTTCTCGAAGGCGAAGCGGGGGATCTTGGTGACGACGTAGTCGATCGTCGGCTCGAAGGAGGCGGGCGTGGCGCGGGTGATGTCGTTGGGGATCTCCTCCAGCGCGTAGCCGACGGCGAGCTTCGCCGCCATCTTGGCGATCGGGAAGCCGGTCGCCTTCGAGGCCAGCGCCGAGGAGCGCGAGACGCGCGGGTTCATCTCGATGACGACGATCTCACCGCTCTGCGGGTCGACGGCGAACTGCACGTTGGAGCCGCCCGTCTCGACGCCGACGGCACGGATGACGCGGATCGCCTGGTCGCGCAGCTCCTGGTAGAGCCGGTCGCTGAGCGTCTGCGCGGGCGCCACTGTGACCGAGTCGCCGGTGTGCACGCCCATCGGGTCGACGTTCTCGATCGAGCAGACGATCACTGCGTTGTCGTTGCGGTCGCGCATCACCTCGAGCTCGAACTCGCCCCAGCCGAGCACCGACTCCTCGACCAGGACCTGGTTGATCGGGCTGGCGGCGAGGCCCTCGGAGACGACCTGGCGCAGCTCGGTCTCGCTCTCCCCCACGCCGCCGCCCTGGCCGCCCAGGGTGAAGGCGGGGCGCACGATCGCCGGCAGCGAGATGCGGCCGTCGGCCAGCGCCGCCTCCACCTCGCCGAGGCTCTCGACCGTCATCGACCAGGGGATGCGCAACCCCGCCTCGGTCATCGTGCGGCGGAACTCCTCGCGGTCCTCGGCGCGGCGGATCGCCTCGTGGTCGGCGCCGATCAGCTCCACCCCGAAGCGCTCCAGGGTGCCGTCCTCGTGCAGGGTCATCGCCAGGTTGAGCGCGGTCTGGCCGCCCAGCGTGGGCAGCAGCGCGTCGGGCCGCTCCCTCTCGATTATCCGCGCCACCGGGCCGGGCAGCAGCGGCTCGACGTAGGTGGCGGTGGCGAACTCCGGGTCGGTCATGATCGTCGCCGGGTTGGAGTTGACGAGGACGACCTCGTAGCCCTCCTCGAGCAGCACCTTGCAGGCCTGCACGCCGGAGTAGTCGAACTCGGCGGCCTGGCCGATCACGATCGGCCCCGAGCCGATCAGGAGGATCTTGCCGATGTCGGTGCGCTTAGAGCTCATCCGACTCTCAGGCATGCGCGAGCTCGAGGAAGGAGTCGAAGAGGTGACGGGCGTCGTGCGGCCCGGGGCCCGCCTCGGGGTGGTACTGGACGGTCGCCGCGTTTGCCTCGGGCAGGACCAGGCCCTCGACCGTGCGGTCGTAGAGGTTGAGGTGGGAGAGCTCGGCGTCGCCGAAGTCGGTTCGCCAGCGCACCGGCGCGTCGGACTCGATGCGCGCCTCGCCGTCGGGGCCCAGCACGGCGAAGCCGTGGTTCTGCGAGGTGATCTCGATCCGCCCGGTCGCCAGCTCCTTGACCGGGTGGTTGGCGCCGCGGTGCCCGAAGGGGAGCTTGAAGGTTTCCAGGCCGACCGCGCGGCAGAGCAGCTGGTGGCCGAGGCAGATGCCGAACAGCGGGCGCTCGCCGAGCAGCTCGCGGACGGTGTCGACGACGTAGCCGAGCGCTGCGGGGTCGCCGGGGCCGTTGGCGAGGAAGACCAGGTCGGGCTGCTCGGCGAGCACCTCCGCCGCCGAGGCGGTGCAGGGCAGCAGGGTCAGCCGGCAGCCGCGCTCGCGCAGCTCGCGCACGATGTTGAGCTTGATGCCGGTGTCGATGCCGACGACGTGCGGGCCGTCGCCGTCGATGCGGACAGGCTCGGGCGGGGTGACGGTGCGGGCGAGGTCGGCGCCGTCCATCGGCGGCTCGGCGGCGACCCGCTCGCGCGCCTCGGCCACGGGCGTCCCGGCCGGGAAGACGCCGCCGCGCATCGCCCCCTTGTCGCGGATGTGGCGGACGACGGCGCGGGTGTCGACACCGCCGATCGCCGGCACGCCGCAGTCGGCGAGCCAGTCGAGCCAGCCGCCCTCGGCGGTGGCCACGTCCTCGCCGTTCTTGGGGTCGCGCATGACCACGCCGCGGGCGTGAGCCGCTTCGGACTCCATCGCCGCCGCCGAGACGCCGTAGTTGCCGATCGAGGGGTAGGTGAAGACGATGATCTGGCCGGCGTAGGAGGGATCCGTGACCGACTCCTGGTAGCCGGTCATCGCCGTGTTGAAGACGACCTCCCCCGTGACCGCCTGCCCGCCGGACACCCCGTCAAAGCGCGCCCCGTCCTCAAGCAGCAGAAACCCCTCCTCCCCCCCGGGCCGACGGGCCCCTGTGGTGTCGGGGGTCACGCGGCGACCCCGAGGCTGAAGGAGCGCAGGCGGTAGGCGACCTGGCCACCTGCGAGGGTCATCAGCACGCGGCCGGTCAGCTCCTCGCCCGCGCACCAGGAGTTGACGGAGCGGCTCTCGTAGCCGTCCTCGCCCACCGTCCAGGTCGCGGCGAGGTCGCAGAGGGCAATGTTCGCCTCGCTGCCCGGCGCCAGCGAGGGCCGCTCGAGGCCGAAGGGCGCGCCGCCGCCGGCCAGGCGCTCCACCAGCAGCGGGAGCTCGATCGCGCCGGGCAGGACGAGGTGGGTGTGCAGCGCGGCGAAGGCGGTCTCCAGGCCGGTCACGCCCATCGCCGCCTGCTCGAAGGGGACCTCCTTCTCCTCCGCCGGGTGCGGGGCGTGGTCGGTGGCGACGCAGTCGATCGTGCCGTCGCGCAGTCCCTCGAGCAGGGCCTGCCGATCCGGCTCGGCGCGCAGCGGCGGGTTCATCTTGAAGCGGTTGGGGTCGAGGCTGCGCACCGCCTCGTCGGTGAGGCACAGGTGGTGCGGCGAGGCCTCGCAGGTGATCTGGACCCCAGCCGCCTTGGCGGCGCGAACCACCTCGACCGACTCGACCGCGGAGAGGTGCTGGACGTGGATGCGGCCGCCCTCGTAGGCGGCCAGCGCGGTGTCGCGGGCGATCGCCGTCGACTCCGAGATCGAGGGGATGCCCTCGAGCCCGAGCGCGGCCGAAACCGCGCCCTCGTGCATCGCGCCTTCGCCGGAGAGGTCCGGGTCCTCCTCGTGCAGGGCGATCGTGCCGCCGCAGAGGCGCTGGTACTGGAGGGCGCGGCGCAGCAGGCGGGCGCTGCGCACGGGCAGGCCGTCGTCGCTGAAGCCGAGCGCGCCGGCCTCGCGCAGCGCCGCCATCTCGGTCAGCTCCTCGCCCGCCATCGCCCGCGACACGGTGGCGAGGAAGCCGACCCCCACCGAGGCGGCCACGCGGGCCTCCTCGCGGAGGGCCTCGACGGCGGCGGGGGTGGAAACCGGCGGCTCGGTGTTGGCCATCGCGATCACGCCGCAGTAGCCGCCCGCCGCGGCGGCCCGGGTGCCGGTCTCGATGTCCTCCTTGTGCTCCTGGCCGGGGACGCGCAAATGGACGTGCGGGTCGAAGAAGGCCGGGAAGGCGTGCAGGCCGGCGGCGTCGACCTCCTCGAGCCCCTCGGCGACCGCCTCGCCGGGCGCCGCCAGCTCGGCGATCGCGCCGTCGCGGACGACGACGTCGTGGACCGCGTCGATGCCGGCGACCGGGTCGAGCGCCGTGGCGCGGCGCAGGACGAGGTCCGCGCTCTCCCCGGCGCGCATCGTCAGCGGCTGCGCGCTCACGCCGGCTGCCCCACCGGGGTCGGCCGGGCGGCGCCGTCGCCGGCCGCCGCCGCGGGCGCCTCCTCCGGGCTGGCGAGCAGCTCGTAGAGGATCGCCATCCGCACCACGAGGCCCGAGGCGACCTGCTCGGCGATCAGCGACTGGGGCGAGTCGATCGCCTCGCCGGAGAGCTCGACGCCGCGGTTGACCGGCCCGGGGTGCATGAGCAGCTGGCGGGGGCCGAGGCGGCGCGAGTCGATCTGGAAGCGGGCCGCGTACTCGCGCAGCGATGGGACGAAGCTCTCCCGCATGCGCTCGCGCTGGAGGCGCAGCGCGTAGACCACGTCGGCCTCGCCGAGCCGGTCGAGCGAGTGCTCGACCGCGCAGCCGAGCTCCTCCAGGCGGCGCGGGATCAGGGCCGGGGGGCCGCAGACGGTCACCTCGGCCCCCATCGCCCGGAAGGCGATCAGGTTGGAGCGGGCGACGCGGCTGTGCAGGACGTCGCCGACGATCCAGATCCGCCTGCCCTCGAGCGAGCCGAGGCGGCGGCGCAGCGTGTAGACGTCGAGCAGCGCCTGGCTGGGGTGCTCGTGCTTGCCGTCGCCGGCGTTGACGACCGCGGCGTCGGCCCAGCGGGCGACGAGCTGCGCGGCCCCCGCGTGCGGATGGCGGATCACGATCGCCGCCGGTTCGTAGGCGGAGAGGGTGGCGACGGTGTCCTTCAGCGACTCGCCCTTGTCGACCGAGGAGCCGGCCGCCTTGACCGAGACGAGGTCGGCGGAGAGCCGCTTGGCGGCCAGCTCGAAGGAGGAGCTGGTGCGGGTGCTCGACTCGTAGAAGAGGGTGACGACGGTGCGGCCGCGCAGCGTCGGCACCTTCTTGATGTCGCGCCGGCCGACCTCGGCGAAGCTCTCGGCGCGGTCGAGGATCGCCTCGATCTCGGCCTTGGAGAGCTGCTCGATCGAGAGCAGGTGCCTCACGCGCCCACCTCCGCCGGCGTCGAGATCGTCACTTCGTCGGCCCCGTCGACCTCGGCGAGGCGCACGTTGACCCGCTCCTCGCGCGAGGTCGGCAGGTTCTTGCCGACGTAGTCGGGGCGGATCGGCAGCTCGCGGTGGCCGCGGTCGCAGAGGACGGCGAGCTGGACGCGCTGTGGGCGCCCGTAGTCGAAGAGGGCGTCGATCGCCGCCCGCGCCGTGCGGCCGGTGTAGAGCACGTCGTCGACGAGGACGACCGTTTTCCCGGTCGGCTCGAAGTCGAGGTGGGAGGCGTGCACGATCGGCTGCTCCGCGGGCGACTTGGCCCCCACGTCGTCGCGGTAGAAGGAGATGTCGAGGTCGCCGATCGGCACCTCGGCGCCGGTCAGCTCGGCGAGCGCGGCGTGCAGGCGGCGGGCGAGCAGGGCGCCGCGGGTGTGGATGCCGACGATCGCCAGGGTGTCGGGAACCGGGTTCTTCTCGGCGATCTCGTGCCCGATCCGCCGCAGCGTTCGCGTCAGGTCGTCGTGCTCCAGCACGACTGTCTCGTTCACAGCTGGCCTTGCTCCTTCTCGGTCTCGCGGGACCGCAGTTAAAGGACGGGACGAGCGTATCAGCGGAGGGCGACCCTTTCGTGAGACGCTAGTGACCCTCCTTCCCGCCAAGCACTTCCTGCAGGAAGATCGGGCCGTCGCGGTGGCGGAGGCCGTCGCCTCGCTAGCCGGCTGACTCGGGGTCCGGCTCGGGCGCCCGCTCGGCCTCGACCGCCCTGTTGGCGCGCTCGCGGGCGCCGTCGGGGACGAGGGCCGGCTCGCCGCGCTCCGGGAGGGGGATCTCGATCGCGTCGAAGTCGCGCGGGGCGAGCGTGGCGTCGAAGACCTCGCGGGCCTCCTCGAGGACCCTGCCGACGTGGTAGCGAGAGGAGATGTGGACGAGGGCGAGCATCTTCACGTGCGCCTCCCGCGCCACCGAGGCGGCCTGGGCAACGGTCGAGTGACCGGTGTCGGCGGCGCGCTGGGCCTCCTCCTCGGAGAAGCTGGCGTCGTGGACGAGCAGCTCGGCGTCGGCGGCCGCCTGCACGGTCGAGTGGCAGGGCGAAGTGTCGCCGGTGATCGCCACGGTGCGGCCGGGACGCGGCGGGCCCATCACCTGCTCGGGACGGATCGCCCCGGCGGCGCCCGCCACCTCCTCGCCGCGCTGCAGCGCGGCGAAGGCCGGGCCTTCGGCGACCCCGGCGCGCTTGGCCGCCTCGGGATCGAAGCGACCCGGCCGCTCCGCCTCCTCGAGCACGTAGCCGTTGGCGCGCACGCTGTGCTCGACGGCGAAGGCGCGCACCTCCGCCCCGTCGTGGGGCACCGCGTCGCCGGGCTCCAGCTCGACCAGGTCGATCGCGTAGTCGGTGCGCCCGACCAGCCTTCCCAGGGTCTTGAACAGGTCGCGCAGGCCGCGCGGGCCGTAGATCGCCAGCGGCTCCTCGCGTGCGGTCAGGTCGTAGGTCTTGAGCAGGCCCGGCAGGCCGAGGATGTGGTCGGCATGGAAGTGGGTGAGGAAGATCTCGTCGACCTGGGCCAGGCCGATCGAGCGCTGCAGCTGGCGCTGCGTCCCTTCGCCGCAGTCGAACATCGTCCGCCTGCCGCCGCGGACCAGCATCACGCTCGCCGGCGAGCGCCGCGCCGAGGGCACCGAGCCGCCTGTGCCGAGGAAGATCGCCGAGAGGTCCATGCGGCCTGCGAGCCTACGCGAACCTCCCCGCCGCTTCCCCGACGTGCCGCGCCGGAGAGGCCCTAAACTGCTCGGCAGGCGCCCGTAGCTCAGCTGGATAGAGCGCGTGCCTCCGGAGCACGAGGTCACAGGTTCGAATCCTGTCGGGCGCGTTCCTCGCTGCCTCAGCCCGCCCGGAAGCGGGCTCGCCAGTCCTCGCGATCGAAGCGAGCGGGCTCTGTCTCGGACAGGAAGCGCTCGAGCAGCGAGACGAAGCGCCGCGGCTGCTCCACCTGGGGAAGGTGCCCGACCCCCTCGAAGATCTCCAGCCGGCTGCCGGGGATCGCCTCGTGGGCGTCCTTGCCGTGGCTCACCGGGATGATCCGGTCGCGGCCACCCCAGACGATCAGGATCGGCACCGCCTCGGCGAGGTAGAGGCGGTCGACGGCGGCGACGCGCTGTCCCTTCGTGCCGATCACCGAGCGAACCGTCGCGAGGAAGGCCCTGCGGCGCCGCGGCTCCGAGAGGGAGGCGTATCCGCGCGCGACCTCGGCCACGTCGGCGGAGGGCTCGATCCCGGCGGCCACCAGGCGCCGGCTGACGGCGGCGCCCGCCCGCTGGCCCAGGCGGGCCGTCGCGGCGATGAACAGGTCGGCCCCCGGCAGGGCCGCGGCTCGCAGGATCGGGCTGACCTCCGGCCCGAGCCCGCCGCTGGAGACCAGAACGAGGCGCTCGACCATCTCGGGGAACTGGTAGGCGAACTGCATCGCCACGCCGCCGCCCAGCGAGTGGCCGACCAGCGTCGCGCGCTCGCGGCCTTCGACCAGCAGCAGGTCGCGCAGGGACGCCGCCAGGCTCCCCACCGAGTAGTCGCCCGGCCCGGCCGCCGAGGCGCCGTGACCGGGCAGGTCGGGGGCGATCACCGTGTGCCGGCGCGCCAGCGGCTCGATCACGTCGCGCCAGTTCTCCGAGCTGCCCGCGATGCCGTGGATGAGCAGGAGAGTCGGCCCCTCTCCACCGCTTAGATGGGCGATGCCGCGACCGTGCAGCTCGGTCGTCTGAAAGCTCACACCGGTGGGCTCGGTGGGTATCGGCGCGTGCGCGGTCAGGCTCGGAACGGTACCCGCCGCTCCCCTCCGGCGTCGATCGCGCGCTCGCGCGCGTACTTCAATACTGTCGCCCCGATGGCCGACGAGAGGCAGAACCGCCCGCCGCGCGGTGCGCTGATCGTGATCGCCGTGGGGCTGCTCGCGACCGTCGTCGCGGCGCTGCTGAGCACCGACAAGCCGCTCGGCGCCACCACCCTGGAATGGGTCGAGGAGCGGCGAATGCCCGACCCGGCGGCGGTGGCGATCCCCGGCGGCGGCGAGATGAGGCTCTCCGGTGGGCTGATCCGTGCCGCCGAACCGAACATCGCCGAGTACTCGCTCTTCCAGGTCGCCGCCGTGCTGCACATCGACGCCGGCTCCGCGGTCGGGCGGGGCCGCCTGCGCTGCGCGATCCGCGTGTCGGAGCGGACGATCGTCGCCAAGACGCCGAGGAGCCGCGCCTCCTATCCGCGCTCCAGCGAAGAGCTGGTCGAGCAGGGGGTCCCCGAGAACTCGCTGGTCGAGTTCAACTCGCGCAGCACCGACCTCGCCCTGGTGCCGCTCGGCGACGCGCTGGGCAGGGCCTATGCCGACGTGCGCGGCATCGTCGTCGAGTGGGCGCCCTTCCGGATCGGCCAGCAGGTGTGGCAGTGGGGGCTCCCCTCCGGCCGGCCCGAGGAGCCGCTCCGCCTCCCCTTCGCCTCGATCTGGCGCACCACGACCACGCCCGCGGCCCGCGTCGCCTGCACGATCGAGAACGCCGCCGGCGCGGCCACGGTCCGCACCGCAGGCACCCTCTGACAGGAGGGATTGGCAAAGCAGCGGTCGTAGCTCTTCCCGCTAGGCGGGAAGAGCTACGACCGCAAGGCGTTTAGGGCGCGACCAGCAGCTCGGGGCCTTCCTCGCTGCCCTTGCCGACCTTGTTCAGCTTCGGGTTGGCGGGGGCGCTGTCCATGCGCGAAGCGGGCAGCGGCGCGCACATCGCGATCGCGTCCTGCGGCTCGAGGTCGGGGCGCAGCCAGGCGGCTTCGGCCTCGGCGTCCGGCAGGATCGCCGGCATGCGGTCGTGCACCTTGGCGACCAGCTCGTTGGGCGTCGTGGTGACGATCGTGCAGCTGTAGAGCCAGCCGTCGTCGAAGCCGCGGTCCTCGGTGCCCTCCCACTCCTTGCGCGTGCAGATGCCGGCGAAGGCGAAGGGCTCGCCACCGTCCACCGTGAAGCGCCAGGGCTGGCGCGGCTGCTTGGGGTCCTCCGCCTTCATCCACTCGTAGAAGCCGTCGGCGACGATCAGGCAGCGGTGGCGGAACTTGCCGACCAGCGGCGCGTAGGCGCGGCTCGAGGCGAGGTTCTCGGCCTTGGCGTTGATCATCCGGTAGCCGACCTTGAGGTCCTTCGCCCAGCGCGGCACCAGCCCCCAGCGCATCAGCCGCGCCTCGCGCTCGCCCCGCGCCGCCTCCTCGGGCTGGGGCGAGGAGCGCACGGCCAGCACCTCCTGGGTCGGCGCCACGTTGTAGCGGCCCAGCGCTCCCTCGATCTCCTTCGCCCGCTCCGCCGTCGGCGGCGGGGCCTTGCCGCCGGCGCTGCGCTCCAGCGCCCTCTCCAGCTCGACCTGGAAATGGTCCGCAATCGACTTCGCGTCCTTAGCCGTAACAGTAAAGCGCCCACACACTCCTCCCACCCTACCCCCGGCCGAGTTCGCCCCTGGCGTCGAGCACCGGGGCTGGGTGCGAACTCAGCCGGGGTGGGGGCGGGCCCGGGGATGGGCGCGGTACCACTCGAGGGTCTCGCGCAGGCCGCCGGCGAGCTCGATCCGGGGGCGCCAGCCGGTCAGCTCGCGCAGCCTGGCCGAGTCGACGTACTGGCGGTCGATCTCGCCGTCGGGGGTGCCGGTGCCCAGGTACTCGGGCTCGACGCCCGTCCCCGCCGCCGCCGCGATCAGGTCGACCACCTCGCGCACCGCGTGGGGGCGCTCGCCGCCGGCGTTGAAGGCCCGCCCCCCGCCCTCGCCGCGCTCCAGCGCCCCGGCGATCGCCAGGTAGGCGGCGACCGCGTCCTCGACGTGGAGGAAGTCGCGCTCGGGGCTGCCGTCGGAGCGGATCCGGGGCGGCCTTCCCTCGAGCGCCGCCACGGCCGCCTCGGGGACGAGCCGGGAGAAGTTGAGGTCGCCGCCGCCGTAGACGTTGGCGAAGCGGGTCACGGCGAGCGGCAGGCCGTAGGCGTGGGCGTAGCTGCGCGCGACGATGTCGGCGGCGGCCTTGCTGGCGTCGTAGGGATGGGCTGCCCGCAGCGGGAAGTCCTCGCGGTAGGGCAGCTCCGGGCTGGCGCCGTAGGCCTTGTCGGAGGAGGCGAAGATCACCCGCGAGGCGCCGTGCTCGCGGCAGGCCTCGAAGACGTTCCAGGCGCCGCGCACGTTGACCTCGAAGGTCTCGGCCGGCGAGGCGCGGGCAACGCCGACGATCGTCTGCGCCGCCAGGTGGTAGACCGAATCGCAGCCGGCGACGGCCGCCGCGACCGCGTCGGCGTCGCGCAGGTCGCCCTCGGCCAGCTCGACCTCGCCGCGCAGGCCGAGCAGGTCGAGGGCGGAGTGGCGCTCGCCGCCGACGTCGGCCTCGCGCGGCGCCGGGCGGTCGAGCACCCGCACCGCCTCCCCGCGCTCCAGCAGCGCCCGCGCCAGGTGCGAGGCGACGAACCCGTGCGCCCCGGTGACGAGCGCGCGCCCAGTCACAGCCCCCCACCCCCCTTCCGGTGCGCTTTATGCACCTGCTGGGTCCAAAAGGCGCACCGGAAGCTCATCGGGCTGCGGCTTCGCTCGCTGTCCATGTCCAGGTTGGCCACGGGGCATCGCCGGAGGCCCAGAGGTCGTTGAGTTCCACGGCGTCCTTGTAGGTGTCCATGCAATCCCAGAAGTCCTCGTGGCGGTGGGCGCGCAGCTCACCGGCGGTGGCGAGCCGTTGCAGCGGCTCGCGCTCGAGCACGCTGCCCTCGTCCAGATAGGCGAGCGCGCCGGGCTCGAAGCAGAAGAAGCCGCCGTTGATCCAGCGCTCGCTGCGGGGCTTCTCGACAAAGCCCTCGACCTTATGGTCGTCGCCGATCTCGGCCACGCCCCACTGCAGGTGGGGCCGCACCACGGTCACCGTGGCGAGCGCGCCGCCGTCGCGATGGGCGGCGAGCAGGGCGTCGAGGTCGACGTCGGCGACGCCGTCGGCGTAGGTGACGCAGAAGGTCCCCCCGTCGAGCCGGTCGGCGAGGAGCGCGATCCGGCCCCCGGTGGGCGTGTCGAGCCCAGTGCCGGCGCACTCCACCTCGATCCCCCCCGGCCAACTCTCGGCGGCGACGAACTCCTCGACCATCTCACCGAGATATCCCGTCGCCAGCAGAAACCGCTCGAACCCCTGCGCCGCATAGATCCCGATCACGTGCCAGAGAATCGGACGGCCGCCGATCTCGACCAGCGCCTTGGGCACGGTCTCCGTCCGCTCCCGCAGCCTGGTGCCGCGACCGCCGCAGAGAATGACTACGGGCGGCCTACCCACCGGCAACCGCAGGGAGAATGGTCACCTCGGCCCCATCCTCGATCCGCGTGGCCAGGCCGTCCTGGAAGCGGATGTCCTCGCCGCCGACGTAGACGTTGACGAAGCGGCGCAGGTCGCCGTCCTGGGTGATCCGCTCGCGCAGCGTGCCGTGCGTCTCGAAGACCGCGTCGAGCGCCTCGCCGACCGTCGAGCCGGAGGCCTCGATCTCGGCCTCCCCCCCGGTCGCGGCGCGCAGCTGGGTCGGGATCTTCACGGTGACTGGCATCAGATGGCTACCTCCTGGCGGAACTCGGCCTCGAAGCTGGCGAGGTCGGGGTCGATCTCGTGCATCTGGAACCTATCGCGGGTCGCGTCGAGGGTCTTCAGCCCCTCGCCGGTGATGTAGACGACGACCCGCTCGCCGGCGGCGATGTCGCCCCGCTCGGCAAGCTTGCGCAGCACGCCGACCGTGACCCCGCCGGCGGTCTCGGTGAAGATGCCGGTCGTCTCCGCCAGCAGCGAGATCCCGTCCCGGATCTCCGCGTCGTCGACCGAGTCGACCGCGCCCCCGGTACGGCGCGCCTGCTCCACCGCGTAGGGCCCGTCGGCGGGGTCGCCGATCGCCAGGCTCTTGGCGATCGTCTCGGGGCGCTGCGGCTTGCAGACGTCCCAGCCTTCGGCGAAAGCCGTGGCGACCGGGCTGCACCCCTCCGCCTGGGCGCCGTTGAAGACCGGCTGGGAGCCCTCCAGCAGGCCGATGTCCAGCCACTCCTGGAAGCCGCACCCGACCTTGGTGAAGAGCGAGCCCGAGGCGATCGGGCAGACGACCCGGTCGGGCAGCGACCAGCCGAGCTGCTCGGCGGTCTCGTAGGCGAGCGTCTTGGAGCCCTCGGCGTAGTAGGGGCGCAGGTTGACGTTGACGAAGGCCCAGGGCCGCGTTTCGGCGAGCTGGGTGCAGAGCCGGTTGACGTCGTCGTAGTTGCCGCGCACGCCGACCAGGTTGGTGCCGTAGATCCCCGTCGCGAGCAGCTTCTGCTCCTCCAGGTTGGCCGGCACGAAGACGTAGGAGCGCAACCCGGCGGCGGCGGCGTGGGCGGCTACCGCGTTGGCGAGGTTGCCGGTCGAGGCGCAGGCGACGGTCTCGAAGCCCAGCTCCCGCGCCTTGGCGACGGCGACGGCGACGACGCGGTCCTTGAAGGAGTGGGTCGGGTTGGCGGCGTCGTTCTTGATCCACAGCTCGGCGTCGAGTCCGAGCCGCTCCGCCAGCCGGTCGGCGCGCAGCAGCGGCGTCAGGCCGGGCTCGAGCGGGTCGCCCGGGCGGCCCTGGAAGGGCAGGAAGTCGGCATAGCGCCAGATCCCCTGCGAGCCGGCCTGGATCTTGCGCTTCGTCTCCGCCGGGTCAAGCGCCGAGAGGTCGTAGACCACCTCCAGTGGGCCGAAGCAGCTCTCGCAGGCGAAGTGGGCGCCGAGGTCGTAGCTCGTGCCGCACTCCTTGCACTTCAGGTTCTCGATTGACATCCGATCTCGCTTTCCGTCGCCTCTACGAAAAACCTCCGCCTGTGGGGCGGAGGTCCGATCGGACGTCCCCCCACATCTTCCAGGCCTTGCGCCTGCTGGAGTTGGCACCTGTCTCGAACCGAGGTCCGAGGTGGTTGCCGGGGCTTCTACGGGCCAGGTCCCTCCACCCCTCTTGATGTGGCGTATGTGGACGGTGACGATAGCGCAAATCCAAACGCGTGTCAGGGTTTTGCGGCAGCCAGGCACGACCGCTCTGGCACGTATCGCCCACGGCGTCGCGGCCGCCCCTCTAACCTTGTGCCTCCATGCCCGCCGAGCCGAGAAGCCAGAGCGATGCCGAACCTTCCGAAGCCGAGGCTGCGGCGGGGCTCGCGCGGCGAGCCGGCCGGCGCGGCACCGCCGGCTGAGCCGCAGGCGCCGAAGGTCGAGCGGATCGACGCCGCCGGGCTGCGCTGGGTCAACATCGAGCGCCCAGGCGCGCTCGAGCGCGCCTGGCTGGAGGAGAGCTTCGACTTCCACGCGCTCGACCTCGAGGACGTGCTCTCGCGCAACCAGCGACCGAAGATCGACGTCTACGACGAGTACCTCTTCATCGTCCTCCACTTCCCCGTCTTCGACCCCGCCGCCGGGCGGCTGGGCACGGGCGAGCTGGACCTCTTCGTCGGCCCCGACTACGTGGTGACGATCCCCAACCAGCCGCTGCAGCCGGTCGAGTACCTCTTCGAGCGCTGCCGCGCCAAGAAGGAGCTGCGCGAGCAGCTCTTCGCGCGCGGCTCCGGTTACCTGCTCTACCGCCTGGTCGACGACAGCTTCGACTACTGCTTCCCGATGCTGCGCAAGATCGGCAACAAGCTCGACGCGCTCGAGGACGAGATCTTCGAGGGTCGCTCGGAGGAGGTCGTGCGCGACATCTCCAACGTCAAGCAGGAGATCATCAACTTCCGCAAGGTGATCCGCCCGCAGCGCCCCGTCCTGCGCGACCTGGAGAGGGTCAAGCAGCGCTACCTCGCCACCAACCTCGACCTGGAGATCTACTTCGACGACATCGTCGACGCCCACGAGCGGATCTGGGACATGCTGGAGAACTACAAGGAGGTGGTCGAGGCGCTCGCCGAGACCAACGAGGCGGTGATCTCCCACCGCGTCAACGACATCCTCCGCGTGCTCACCTCGATCAGCGTCATCGTCCTGCCGCTGACCCTGATCGCCAGCATCTGGGGCATGAACGTCGGTGTGCCGGGCGAGGGCGACGAGGCCGACTTCTTCGTCATCGTCGGCGCGATGCTGGCGATGTTCGCCGCGATGGTCGCCTACTTCCGCCGCCGCGGCTGGCTGTGAACCCCCGCGCCCCGGACGTGCCGGTGGTTGACCACCCATATGGACGGTCAATCACCGGCACGTCCGGCATAGGATCGTGGTTGTGGCCAACTTTCGGATCTGGGCGCCCTGGCGCCTCGCCTACGTGAAGGACGCAGCCAAGGACAGCGAGGAGGAGTGCGTCTTCTGCGCCAAGCCGGCGGCGGACGACGACGAGGCGAGCCTGATCGTGCACCGCGGCGAGCGCTGCTTCGTCATCCTCAACCTCTTCCCGTACACCAACGGCCACCTGATGGTCGCGCCCTACGAGCACGTCGGCCGCATCCAGGAGCTTTCGGCCGAGACGATGGCCGAGACGATGGCGCTGGCGCAGCGGGCGATGAGCCGCCTCGAGGAGGTCTACTCGCCGCACGGCTACAACGTCGGCTTCAACCAGGGTCGCGTTGCCGGCGCCGGCGTCGAGCACCACATCCACCTCCACGTCGTGCCGCGCTGGGGTGGCGACACCAACTTCATGCCGGTGATCGCCGACACCAGGGTGATGCCGCAGACCCTGGAGCAGAGCTACGAGGCGCTGAGGGGAGCGTTTTGACGACCAAGGCTTCCCCCGCCGCTCCCGGACGCGGAAGCACGGACGCGGGATCGCCGGGTGTGATGAGCGTGTCCCCGCGAGAGCAGAGGAGGCGGCGGTGATGTCTGAGCGCGCCCGCCCGGGAGCGGAGGAGGTGAACCCTGAGATCTTCAAGGCGTATGACATACGAGGCCTCTACGGCGAGGAGATGGACGAGACGACGGCGCTGGCGATCGGGCGGGCCTTCGCGCACGTGCTGGCCGAGCTGCGCGGCAAGCGGACCGAGGAGCTGCGCGTCGGCCTCGGCCGCGACATGCGCCTCAGCGCTCCCACGATGGCCGCCGAGCTGCGCGACGGCCTGATCTTCGAGGGCGTCACCGTGCTCGACGCCGGCATGGTCGCCACCGAGATGCTCTACCACCTGGTCGGCTCGCGCCAGCTCGACGGCGGCGCGATGGTCACCGCCTCGCACAACCCCAAGGCCTACACCGGGGTGAAGCTGGTGCGCGAGGGGGCGCTCGCGCTGTCGGGCGAGGCCGGCATCGGCGACGTGCGGCGCCAGATCGAAGCGGGTCTCGGCCCGGCGCCGGGCGGCGGCTCGCTCGAGGAGGTCGACGTCTGGGAGGCATACCGCGCCCACGCCCTCTCCTTCGTCGACCCGGCCAAGGTGCGGCCGATGAAGGTCGTCGTCGACGGCGGCAACGGCATGGCCGGGCCGATGGTCGGGCCGACGCTGCGCGGACTGGGGCTCGAGCTGGAGGAGATGTACTTCCGGCCGGACGGCCAGTTCCCCGACCACGAGCCGAACCCGCTGCTGGAGGAGAACCGGCGGATGATCGTCGAGCGCGTTCGCGCCTCTGGCGCCGACCTCGGCATCGCCTGGGACGGCGACGCCGACCGCTGCTTCTTCATCGACGGCGGCGGCGAGTTCTGCGACGGCGATTTCGTCTGCGCCCTGCTCGCCCGGGCGGCGCTCGCCAGGGAGCCGGGCGCGACGATCCTCTGCGACCCGCGCTCCAGCCGCGCCGTCCCCGACCTGGTCGCCGCCGAGGGCGGTCGCTCCGCCCTCTCCCGCGTCGGCCACGCCTTCTTCAAGGCGCGGATGCGCGAGGAGGACGCCGTCTTCGGCGGCGAGGTGTCCGGCCACTACTACTTCCGCGACTTCTGGTGCGCCGACTCGGGGGCGATCCCGGCGCTGCTGATGCTGGAGCTGCTCTCCGTCGACGGCCGCTCGCTGGCCGAGCTGATGGCCGAGTTCCGCTCGCGCTACTTCATCTCCGGCGAGATCAACTCCGCGGTCGCCGACCCGGCGGCGAAGATCGCCGAGATCGCGGAGCGTTACGGCGACGGCGAGCAGGCGACCCTCGACGGCATCTCGGTCGACTACCCCGAGTGGCACTTCAACGTTCGCCCCTCCAACACCGAGCCGCTGCTCCGCCTCAACCTCGAGTCGCTCCTCTCGCGCGCGGACATGGAGGCGAAGCGGGACGAGGTCCTGGGGTTGATCCGGGCGTGAGCGAGCTGACTCCCGAGGCGGCGCTGGAGCAGGCGGCTCTGGCCGGGATCCACTGCCTGCGCATCCCCACCCCCTTCGCGGTCGGCCGGGTCAACTGCTACCTGCTCGAGGACGAGCCGCTGACCCTGATCGACACCGGCCCGAACTCGGGCAAGGCCCTGGACGAGCTCGAATCGCAGCTCGCCGTCCGCGGGCACTCGATCGAGGACCTGAAGCTGCTGATCGTCACCCACCAGCACATCGACCACCTCGGCCTGGCCGAGATCGTCGTGCAGCGCTCGGGGGCGAAGGTCGCCGCCCTGGGGGTCGCCGCCGAGCGCCTGGCCAACTTCGACGAGGACGCCGAGGCCGAGGACCGCTTCGCGGTCGAGCTGATGCTGCGCAACGGCATCCCCGAGGAGGTGACCGCCGCCCTGCGCAGCGTCTCGCGCAGCTTCCGCGCCTGGGGCTCGCACGTCGAGGTCACCCACCCGCTCGAGGACGGCCAGGCCCTGCCCTTCGCCGACCGCGTCCTGCGGGCGATCCACCGGCCCGGCCACAGCCCCTCCGACACGGTCTTCTGGGACGAGGAGCGCCAGATCCTGATCGCCGCCGACCACCTGATTTCCCACATCTCCTCCAACCCGCTGATCAGCCGCCCGCTGGACGGCTCCGAGGGGCGCCCCCGGGCCCTGGTCACCTACCTCGACTCGATGCGAAAGACGCGCGAGATGCCCGCCGAGATCGTCCTCTCCGGCCACGGGGAGCCGATCGTCGACCACGTCGCGTTGATCGACGACCGCTTCGCCCAGCACGAGCGGCGCAAGGAGAAGATCCACAGGCTGATCGCCGAGCAGAGTCGCAGCGGCTATGAGATCGCCCAGGCCCTCTGGGGCAACGTCGCCGTCACCCAGGCCTTCCTCACCCTCTCCGAGGTGATCGGCCACGCCGACCTGCTCGTCGAGGAGGGACGGGTGCGCGAGCTCGACGAGGAGGAGGTGATCCGCTATGAGGCGACCGGGTAGGCGCTCCGCCAAGAAGCGGATGCTGATCATCGTCAATCCCTACGCGACGACGGTTTCCGACCGGCTGAAGAACCTCGTGGTCTACGCCCTGCAGGGCCGCTACGAGGTGGAAACGGTGGCGACCGAGGCGCAGGACCACGCGACCGAGATCGGCCGCGAGGTGCGCGACCACGGCTACGACGTCGTCGTCGCCTTCGGCGGCGACGGCACCCTGAACGAGGTCGTCAACGGCCTCGCCGGGACCGACGTGCCGGTGTCGGTCCTGCCCGGGGGCTCGACCAACGTCGTCTGCCGCACGCTCGGCATCCCCAACGACGTCGTCGACGCCACCGAGCACCTGCTGGCGATGGTCGACGAGTGGCGGCCCCGCCGCATCGACCTCGGCAAGGCCGACGGCCGCCATTTCGTCTTCTCCTGCGGCTCCGGAATCGACGCCACGGTCGTCAAGCGAGTCGACGCCCACCCGCGGATGAAGTCGGCCGCCGGCCCCTACTACTTCACCTGGGCGGCGGTTTCGGCCCTCTACCGCTCCTACCTCTTCAACCCGGTGCGGCTGCGAGTGCGGACCGGCGAGGCGGAGGTCGAGGGGGTGACGGCCCTGGCGCAGAACTCAGACCCGTTCACCTACTTCGCCAGCCGCCCGATGCGGGTCTGCGAGGGTGTCGCGTTCGACGACGGCACCCTCGCGCTCGGCGTGCTCAAGCGCGCCGCGCAGCGCGACATGCCGACGCTCATCGCGCGCATCTTCAGCGAGAAGCGGCCCGCCGCGCGGCACCGGCAGATCGAGCACTTCGCCGGCATCGCCGAGGCCAGCCTCGCTTCGATCTCCAAGACCAAGGACGGCGACCTGCGCCCCTTCCCCGTCCAGGTAGACGGCGACTACATCGGCGAGAAAACCGAGTTGGAGCTGCGCGTCGACCCCGCCGCCCTCACAGTGGTCTCCTGAGCGAGGGTGACGAATCTGCATTTACCCCGGCCATGGCCCGGTGAATGCAGATTCGTCGTTGCGGCCGCCTCAGGCGGTCGGGGTGATCCGGTAGGCGTCGAAGACCGACTCGACGTTGCGCAGGCGCGCGATGCACTGCTTGAGCTGCTCGGTGTCGCCGACCTCGACGACGAAGCGGTTCTTGACCATCGGGTGGCTGGTCGTGCAGCTGGCGCCGAGGATGTTGATGCCGGCCTCCGAGAAGGTGCGCGAGAGGTCCTCGAGCAGGCGGGTGCGGTCGTAGGCGTCGATCTGCAGCTCGACCCGGTAGGAGGACTCGTTCTCGCCGTCCCAGCTCACGTCGACGAACCTTTCCGGCGCCCGCCGCAGCGCCTTCATGTTCTTGCAGTCGCGGCGGTGGATGGTGATGCCGCGGCCGAGCGAGACGTAGCCGGCGATCTCGTCGCCGGGCACCGGCCGGCAGCACTTGGCCAGGCGCACGGCGACGTTGCCGGCCGCGCCCTCGACGCGGATGCCGTAGTTGGAGGCGTCCTTGGTGCGCCGCGCCTTGTCCTCGCGGTGGCCTCCGGCGATGCCGAGCGGGTCGGCCTCCTCGACCGCCTCCCCGGCCTTCAGCCGCTGCATCAGCTTGTTGGCGACTGCCTTGGTCGAAACCTTGCCCTGGCCCAGGGCGATGTAGAACTCGGTCGCCTTGCGGAAGCCCATCTCGCGGATCACGTCGACGAGCAGCGGCGAGGAGGCGACTTTCTGCATCGGCAGGCCGCGCTTGCGGAGCGCCTCCTCGAGCCCCTCGCGGCCCTTGCGCTCGGCGTCCTCGCGGCTCTCCTCCTTGAAGAAGGCGCGGATCTTGTTGCGGGCGCGGCTGGTGCGGACCAGCTTCAGCCAATCGCGCGAGGGGCCGCGCTTCTGCTTGGCGGTCAGCACCTCGACGATGTCTCCCGAGCGCAGCTGGTAGTGCAGTGGCACGATCGCGCCGTTGACCTTGGCGCCGACGCAGGCGTGGCCGACGTCGGTGTGGACGGCGTAGGCGAAGTCGAGCGGGGTCGAGCCGGCGGAGAGGCTCTTGACCTCGCCCTTCGGGGTGAAGACGAAGACTTCGTCCTCGAAGAGGTCGACCTTGAGCGACTCGAGGAACTCGGCCGGGTCCTGGTCGCCCTCCGCCTCGACCAGCTGGCGCAGCCAGGTCATCTTCTCCCGCTGCGGGTCCTCGCCGGCGCCCTCCTTGTAGGCGACGTGGGCGGCGACGCCGTACTCGGCGAGCTTGTGCATCTCCCCGGTGCGGATCTGGATCTCCAGCGGCTTGCCTTCGGGCCCGATCACCGTCGTGTGCAGGGCCTGGTACATGTTGGCCTTGGGCATCGCCACCCAGTCCTTGAAGCGGCCGGGCAGCGGCTTCCAGAGCGAATGGATGACGCCGACCGCGCCGTAGCAGTCCTTCACCGAGGCGACGATCACCCGCATCGCCGTGAGGTCGAAGATCTCGTTGAACTCGCGCCCCTTCTTGGTCATCTTCGTGTAGATCGAGTAGAAGTGCTTGGCGCGGCCGGAGATCTCGGCCTCGATGCCGACCTGGCGCAGCTCGCCGGACAGGAAGCGGCCGGCGTCGGCGACGTAGGTCTCGCGCTCGTTGCGCTGCTGGGCGACCAGCTGCTTGATCTCGGCGTACTTGCGCGGGTGCAGGGTGGCGAAGGCGAGGTCCTCCAGCTCCCACTTGATCGCGTGGATGCCCAGCCGGTGCGCCAGCGGGGCGTAGATCTCCAGCGTCTCGCGCGCCTTGGTCAGCTGCTTCTGCTTGGGCAGGGCGCCGAGCGTGCGCATGTTGTGCAGGCGGTCGGCCAGCTTGATCAGGATCACCCTGACGTCGGTGGCCATCGCCACCATCATCTTGCGGTAGTTCTCGGCCTGGCGCTCGTCGCGGCTCTCGAAGGCGATCCCGGTCAGCTTGGTGACGCCGTCGACGAGCTGGGCCACCTCCTCGCCGAACTCGGCGCCGATCTCCTCCAGGCTCGCGCTGGTGTCCTCGACCGTGTCGTGGAGCAGGGCGGCGCAGAGCGTCTCGGTGTCGAGCCGCATGCCGGCGCAGATCTGGGCGACGCCCACCGGGTGGGTGATGAACTCGTCGCCGGAGCGGCGCAGCTGGTCGGCGTGGCGCTCGCAGGCGAAGTCGAAGGCGCGGGTGACGGCGGCGCGGTCGATCGTCGCCAGGCTCACCGCAAGCTCGCCCCCGGCGCCGGAGCCGTTGCCGGCCGCGCCGTCGGGGGCGCTCGCGTCGACCGGCGAGGCGTCGAACTCCTCGACGACCGCGAAGAGGTCGCCGAGCAGCTCCCGGGTCGCTAGGGCTGTCTCTGTCCTTCGAGGAATCTGCGGGCCTCCTGGTAGCGGGCGCTGTAGGCGCGAAACGACGCCGAGCGCTCGAGATCGGTGCCCTCTGAGGATACGACCCCCACCTCGCCGCCGCCGCCGGCCGGCTCTCCCCGCACGAGGCCAAGCTCGGCGAGGACGCGGAGGCAGCGCGCCGCCGTCTCGGCCCGGCGCGGGTGCGGGCCGCCGCCGAGCAGCGCCCGGCGCAGCTCCTCCCCGCTCGCCGTGCCGGCCTCGCGCAGGTCGCGGTAGAGCGCGACCAGGACCGGCCGCTGGGCGAGCTGCTCGGCGGCCGAGGCGAGCGCGAAGCGCCGCTCCGGCTCGCCCCAGGCGCTGTGCAGGTAGCCGCCCGGCTCCGCGGCGAGGCTCGCCAGGCGCTCGAGGCCGGGGAGCGGCGGGGGGTCGACCAGGACGACGTGGGAGAACGGCGCCGCCAGGCCCGGCTCGCGCTCGAGCTCCGTGTAGTCGGCCAGCCGCAGCCCCTCGCAGGCGATCGCGGCGCGGAGGCCGTCGTCGGCGACCAGGGCCAGCACCGGCTCGCCGCACGAGGCGAGCTCGCGGGCGACCGCCGCGGGCGCGCTCGCGGCCGGGGAGAGCGGGCGCCGCTCGTGGCCCGTGGCGGGGAGGTCGGGTGGCTCCCAGGTCCGCGGATCGCGATCCAGCTCGGCCGCGAAGCGGCGCCACCATCCCTCCGCGCCGCCCCCGTCGGCAGCGGGGCGCGGGTACAGCTCGCGCAGCACCAGGCGTGGCTCGACCGCGCCGTTCCAGCGGTTGACCTCGAGGCGGACCGCGGCGTCGACCAGCTCCTCCTCGCCGACGCCGAGGCTCGAGCGGCCGAAGGCGACGCCGAGGGCTCGGTGGGAGCCGCTGTGCAGGCTGAAGCGGGCGTGCTTGCCTTCGCCCATCGTGCGCACGTCGCGCACCCGGGCGGTGGGCACGAGGAGCCGCACGCCGGGGTTGCCCATCCCGAAGGGCGCCAGGCGCCCCAGCTCCTCGGCGAGGTCGAGGCCGAGCGCCTCGCCGCCGACGATCGCGTCGATGCGTTCGGTGCGCCTCAGCTCGTCCGGCCCGAGCACGCTCGCCGCGTGCGCCGCGAACGCCTCGCGGAAGGCCTCCAGGCTTTCCTCCTCCAGCTCCAGCCCGGCCGCCGCCCTGTGGCCGCCGAAGCCGCTCAGGTGCTCGGCGCACGCCTCCAGGCCGGCGAGCAGGTCGAAGCCGGGGATGCTCCGCCCCGAGCCGCGGCCTCCCCCCTCCCCGTCCAGCGAGACCACCACCGCCGGGCGGTGGTGCTTCTCGACCAGGCGCGAGGCGACGATGCCGACCACCCCCGGGTGCCAGCCACGGCCGGCGACGACGATCGCCGGGGCCTCGCGCAGGCGCTCGGGCAGCTCCCGCAGCGCCGCCTCGGCCGCCGCCGCCACCTCCCGCTCCGTCGCCCGCCGCTCGCCGTTGACCCGGCCCAGCTCCGCCGCGATCTCCTCGGCCCGCGCTTCGTCCGCGGTGAGGAATAGCTCCACCCCCGCATCAGCCCGGTAGAGCCGCCCCGCCGCGTTGACCCGCGGCGCCAGCCTGAACCCCAGGTCCCCCTCGTCGAGGCCGGTCGGATCGCATTTCGCCGCCGCCAGCAGCGCTTTCATCCCCGGCCGCCGAGCCCGCCGCATCTCCTCCAGCCCCCGCCTGACCAGGTTGCGGTTCTCGCCCACGAGCGGCACCAGATCCGCCACCGTGGCCAGCGCAACCAGGTCCAGGTCCGCGTCCGCGCCCCCCCGCAGCGCACAGGCGAGCTTCCAGGCCACGGCCGTCCCGCAGAGCCCCTCGAACGGGTAGTCCTCGTCCAGCCCCGGGTGCAAGATCGTGCAGTCCGGCAGCTCCGCGGCCGGCTGATGGTGGTCGGTGACGAGGACCTCCATGCCCAGCTCCCGCGCCAGCCGCACCTCCTCGACCGCGGTGACGCCGCAATCGACCGTGATCAGCAGCTTGGTGCCGCGCTCGGCGAGCTTGCGCACGTTCGGGGCGCTGAGCCCGTAGCCGTCGGCCAGCCGGTCGGGGATCAGCCAGTCGCACTCGGCGCCCAGCTCGCGCAGGCAGCCGACCAGCAGCGCCGTCGCGCAGACGCCGTCGACGTCGAAGTCGCCGTGGACGGTGATCGGCACGCCCGCCTCGACGGCGCCCAGCAGCAGCTCCAGGGCGGCCTCCATCGAGCCGAAGGCCGCCGGCGGATGCGACTCGTCGGCGTCGAGGAAGGCCCGCGCCGCCGCCGGCGTGCGGTGGCCGCGCCGCACCAGCGCGATCGCCACCGGCTCGCTCACCCCCAGCTCGACCGTCAGCGCCAGCGCCTCCGCGTAGGAGAAGGGCGCCGCCTCGTAGGCGCGGGCGGTCTCGGTGGGGCGCAGCGTCTCCGGCACGCCCGCAGGCTAGGCACCGACGACGACGGAACCGCGGGTGCATCGAACCTGCCCCTCGCAGGGGGCAGGTTCGATGCACCCTTGCTACTCGGCGAGCTGCTGCTGCTCTTGGCGGACGCCTACCTGCCAGACGACCGCGAGGCCGATCGCCGTGCCGGGGATCGCGATCAGGGCGGTGCCCAGGTCGGTGTCGCCGAGGTTGCCGCCCGTCGCCACCATCACCGCCGCGCCGAAGACGACGGCGCCGCCCGTCGCGCCGAGCAGGGCGCCGATGATGCCCTGCCAGAAGCGGTCGGGCAGGAAGACGGTGAAGTGCCAGAGGGCAAGGCCCATCGTGAACCAGACGACCATCGCCATCAGCGGTTCCTCCCGTGCTTGCGGCGTTTCTGGCGGCGTTCGCGGCGGCGCTGGTTGCGCTCGCGGCGCGCCGCGGCGGCGGGGTCGGCGGCGGGCGGCTCGCCGTTGCTCGCCGGGTCGCCGCCGTCGGGCGACGGCTCCGGCTCGGGCTCGACCGTCGCCACGGCGCTTGCCTTCGGCTGCTCCTCGCGCCGGGCGTCGATCTCCTCCTCCAGCTCGGCGTCGCTCTCCTCGTCGCCGATGCGGGCCAGCTCGATCTCGTCGGCGAAGGCCGGCACGCTGCCGTGCGCGGCGGCGATCCGCTCGCGGCGGCGCACGAAGCTCGGCTCGCGTTCCTTCCAGGCGTTGAGCACCGGCGAGGCGATGAAGATCGAGGAGTAGGTGCCGGAGAAGATGCCGACCATCATCGCGAAGGCGAAGTCCTGCAGGGTGGCGCCGCCGAAGATGAGCAGCATGGTGACCAGGAAGACGGCGGAGAGGCCGGTGATCAGCGACCGCGTCAGCACCTCGCTCATCGAGCGGTTGACGATCTGCGAGAAGGCGGCGCGCGGCATCCGCGGCACGTTCTCGCGGATGCGGTCGAAGACGATCACGCAGTCGTAGAGCGAGTAGCCGAGGATGGTCAGGAAGGCCGCCACCGTCGCGCTGGAGACCTCGCGGTCGGTGAGCGAGTAGACGCCGGCCGTGATCAGGATGTCGTGGGCGACCGCGATCATGACCGGGATCGCGTACTTGGCCTCGAAGCGGAAGGCGACGTAGGCGGAGATCAGCAGCAGCGAGAAGATGATCGCCAGCACGGCGCTGCGCGCCACCTGCTCGCCGAAGGTCGGTCCCACGCTGGTGTTTTCGAAGCTGCCCGGCTGCAGCCCGAACTCCCCCTCGAGGGCATCGCGCACCTCGGCCACCCCGCCGGGCTGCAGCTGGCCGGCCTGGATCTGGAAGCCGGCGCCGAACTGCTCGTTGTCGGTCTCCTGCACCTCGGCGCCCTCCAGGCCCTCGCCGTCGAGCTGGTCGCGCAATTCCTCGACGCTGACGCTGCGCTCGGGTGCGAAGTTGAGCCTCGTCCCGGACTCGAAGTCGATGCCGAAGTTGAGCTGGTTGGCCGCCAGGGAGAGGGCGCCGACGACGAGGATCGCGCCTGAGATCGAGAAGAACCAGCGACCGGCGCCGACGAAGTCGAAGTGCCAGCGCACGCGGTCCTCCTCGGAGCCGGCGCCGAGCAGGCGTCCCGAGCTGAGCAGGCGCCCGCGCCCGAACACCGCCAGCAGCGCCTGGGTGAAGACGACGGCGGTGAAGAGCGAGACCAGCGTGCCGACGCCGAGCATGAAGGCGAAGCCCTTCACCCCCGCGGTCGCCAGCACGAAGAGGATGAAGGCGGTGAGCAGCGTGATCACGTTGGCGTCGATGATCGTCGCGATGCCGCGCCGGTAGCCGACCGCGATCGCCGCCGAGTAGGCGCGCCCGGCGCGCACCTCCTCCTTGATCCGCTCGAAGATGATGATGTTGGAGTCGGTTGCGACGCCGATCGTGAGGATCAGGCCGGCGATGCCCGGCAGGCTCATCGTGATCGGGATCAGCTTGATCAGCGAGAAGAAGAAGACCGCGTAGACGGCAAGGCCGAGCACGGCGACGAGGCCGAGGAAGCGGTAGTAGGCGACCAGGAAGGCGATCACCAGGATCAGGCCGACGATCCCGGCGCGCAGCCCCTGGTCGAGCGCCTGCTCGCCCAGCGTCGCCGAGACCTGCGTCTGGCTGATCAGCTTCAGGTTGACCGGCAGGGCGCCGATCTGCAGGATCGTCGCCAGATCCTGAGCGTCCTGGATGCTGGTGAAGCCGCCGGAGATCTGCGCCCCGGTGCGGCCGTCGATGCCGTCCGGGTTCTCGGCGAAGTTGATCAGCGGGCGGGTCGTGACTTCGTTGTCGAGCACGACCGCGAAGCGCCCGGAGAGCTGTTCGGCTTCTTCGCCGGCGGCCGGGCCGATCGCCCGCGAGGCGCCCCGCTGGGCGATCCTGCGCGTCACTTCCTGGAAGGCCTGGCGCCCGTCGTCGGTGAAGTCGAAGGTGACGTTGGGTTGGTTGAGTTCGTCGAATTCCTGCGTGGGGTCGGTGATTTCGAGCCCCGAGAGCGCCGGCCGGTCGCGCAGCGCGTACCAGCCCGGCTCGGCGTTCTCGATCACTTTGCCGTTGCGGTTGCTGGGCTGCTCGGAGACGACGATCGTCCCCGGCGGCACGGTCTTGACGATGCCCTCGTCGCGCGGCCGTTCTTTGCCCGTCGTGGTCACGTAGAGGTCGCTCTTCTTGAACTCCGGGCCGGCGATCAGCTGGCGCTCGTCGCCCTCGCCGAAGAGGTAGTAGCGCGGCCGGTCGGTCGAGCAGTCGGCGCAGTTCTCGACCGGCTCCTGTTCGGAGGCCAGCTGCACCGCGGCATAGGCGGTCGGGAAGGCGCCGGAGAAGATCAGCTGCTGGTCCTGGAAGCGGGTCGTGCTGCGCCCCGCTTCGCGCCATTCTTCGTTCGCCCTGTTGAGCGGGCCCTGCGGCGGTTCGGCGCCCGGCCGGCCGCCGATCGCGAACTCCTGGCCGATCAGGTTCGGTTCCCAGTCATAGAAGTAGAGCTGCGCGGTGGTACCGACCTGGTCGATCGCCCGATCCGCGTTGGTCACGTCGGGGAGGCTGACCGAGATGCTGTCCTGCCCGAGGCGCGCCACCTCGGGCTCGGCGACGCCCAGCTCGTCGATGCGCTCGCGGATGATCTCGATCGAGCGTTCGATGTCCTCGTCGCCGACCGACTCCACCTGGGTGCTGGGGGTCGCCTGGTAGATCAGTTCGACGCCGCCCTTGAGGTCGAGGCCGAGCTTGGTCGAGGTCGAGCGGATGACCAGCAGCGAGGCGACGATCAGGCCGGCCACGAAGAGCAGCACGAAGATGTTCCAGCGCCCCAGCCGCCTCATCGCGATCGCCGCCCCCCGCGCATCCGTCCTAGCCCTCCGGGGTGAGGACGATCAGCAGGCCGCCGTCGTCGTCGTAGGCGGGGAAGACGTCGGCGACCGCCTCCGCCGGGAGGTCGCCCTCGGCGTTGACCGAGACGCGCTTGCCCAGCGAGCGCACGCCCCACTCCAGCGAGGTCTCGATCGGGTCGGTCTCACCGTCGCCGTTGGTGTCTGCCTCCTCGCCGCCGGCGCCGGCCTCGCGCCATCGCAGGCCGAGGACTTCCTGCACGGGCCGGCCGATCACGTCCTCGTCGGTCAGCCCGGTCAGCTCGAAGCTGCCGCGGCCGGCGTCGATCACCCGCGCCTTCCGGTCGCAGACGAAGAAGGCCGCGTTGGGCGCCGGGTAGTAGTCGTCGAGCAGCTCGAAGACGAAGCCGAAGCCGCATTTGGAGCAGCCCTTGGGGCGGGCGCTGAAACCCGCGGTCCTTGCCGAGCTGGCCTCCCTTTGGCCGCAGTTGGGACAGATGAAGAACGGCATCCCACCGCAGGTTACTGAGCGCGGCTTTTAGAAGAGGCTTCTTGCGGCATCCGGCGTGGGCAGGCCGAGGTGCTCGTAGGCCCTGGGCGTGATCACCCGTCCCCTGGGCGTGCGCTTGAGCAGGCCCTGCTGGAGCAGGTAGGGCTCGAGCACGTCCTCGATCGTGTCGGCCTCCTCGCCGACCGCGACCGCCAGGGTGGAGAGCCCGACCGGGCCGCCGCCGAACTTGGACGCCACGATGTCGAGCAGGGCGCGGTCGCTGCGGTCGAGCCCGCCGGCGTCGACCTCGAGCATCTCCAGGGCCGAGGCGGCCACCCCGGCGTCGATCGCGGCGCTCCCCCGCACCTGGGCGATGTCGCGGACGCGCTTGAGCAGCCGGTTGGCGACCCGCGGCGTGCCGCGTGAGCGGGCGGCGATCGTGTGCGCCCCCTCGGCGTCGATCTCGAGCCCGAGGATGCCCGCCGAGCGGCGGACGATCTCGCCGAGGTGCTCGGCGCCGTAGTGCTCGAGGCGGTGCGAGAGGCCGAAGCGGTCGCGCAGCGGCGTGGTCAGCAGGCCGGCCCGCGTCGTCGCGCCGATCAGCGTGAAGGGGGGCAGCGGCAGGGTCACCGTGCGGGCGCCGGCGCCGGCGCCGAGCACGACGGGCAGCTCGCCGTCCTCCATCGCCGGGTAGAGGGTCTCCTCGACGGCGCGGCCGAGGCGGTGGATCTCGTCGACGAAGAAGACGCTGTCCGGCTCCAGCGCGGTGAGGAAGGAGGCGACGTCGGCCTTGCGCTCGAGCGCGGGGCCGGCGGTCTGCACCATCGGCACGCCCATCTCCGCGGCGACGATGTGCGCCAGCGAGGTCTTGCCAAGGCCCGGCGGGCCGGCGAGCAGGACGTGGTCGAGCGGCTCGCCCCGCCCGCGCGCCGCCTCGATGAAGATGCCCAGCTGCTCGGTGACCTGCTCCTGGTTGACGAAGTCGGCGAGGGTGCGCGGCCGCAGCGAGCGGTCGAGATCGGAATCGGCCGCCGCCTCCTCCGCTTCCACGAGGGTCCGGGAATCGGATATGGACGCTCCCTCGTTCAGGCCTCCGGGGGCGGCGGGGGCATTGCCTGCACCGGCATCGTGGACGTCCGCTGTGGCCTCCTCGCCCCGCGGCAGGTCCCCGTCCACGCCGGGCGTGCGGATCCGCTTGCCGCTCACGCCGTCGCGCCCTTCGAGCCGCCCGCCTTGCGCAGGGCGGCGGCGAGGAGCTCCTCGGCACCCGCCCCCTCCACCTCGTCGAGCAACCGCTCCGCTTCCAGCGACGCGTAGCCGAGGTTGACCAGGCCGTCGCGCGCCAGCGCGCGCTGGTCCTCGCTCCCGGCGCCCGCCACGGCCACCTCCTCCTCCAGCGCCCCGGCGACCTTCTCGCGCAGCTCGACGATGATCCGCTCCGAGGTGCGCTTGCCGATCCCCGGCACCGCCTGGAAGCGCTTCGCGTCGCCGGCGGCGATCGCGCGCAGCAGCTCCCGCGCCGGGCCGCCGGAGAGCGCCGCCAGGGCGACCTTGGGGCCGACGCCGCTGACCGAGGTCAGCTCGCCGAAGAGGTCGCGCTCCTCCTCGGAGGCGAAGCCGAAGAGGGCGAGCGAGTCCTCGCGGGAGATCAGCTCGGCGTGCAGGAAGACCTCGCTGCCGCTGGCGGGCACCGCCTTCAGGGTCTCCGCCGAGACGGCCAGCCGGTAGCCGACTCCGCCGGCGTCGACGACGACGTGGTCGGGCCGGCGCACCATCACCTCGCCGCGCACCGCCGCGATCACGCTGCCGGCCTCGCTCCCCGGGAGAGCGCCGCGCCGGAGCCGGCGGCGTCGATGGCGGCTTCGCGGCCGGCCGCGCCGCCGTGGCAGATCGCCACCGCGAGGGCGTCGGCGGCGTGGTCGGGCGTCGGCGGCTCGGGCAGGCCGAGCAGGGTGCCGACCATGCGCTGCACCTGCTCCTTGTCCGCCGCGCCCGAGCCGCAGACCGCCTTCTTGATCGCCTGCGGCGTGTAGGTGAAGCAGCGCACGCCGCGCTGGGCGGCGGCCAGCATCGCCGCGCCGCTGGCCCTGCCGACCGACATCGCCGAGTGGACGTTCTTGCCGAAGTAGAGGTCCTCGAGCGCCATCGCGCGCGGCTCGTGCCACTCGATCAGCTCGGCGAGGGAGCCGTGGATGCGCTCCAGGCGCCGCTCGATCGGCAGCCCCGCCGGCGTCTCGACGACGCCGCCGTCGAGGGCGACCATGCGAGCGCCCTCGATCCGCACCACCCCGAAGCCGAGGTTCGCGGCGCCGGGGTCTATCCCCATCACGACCTGCATGGGGATGGATTCTCTATCCAGCCCCGGATGCCTCCAGGGTGCGTGTGGGCGTCGGGGGTGGTTTCCGCGAGCCCCTGGCGAGCCGGCGCCGCGCGGCCTCCAGCCTTGCGGTCGTAGTTGTGCCCGCTGAGCGGGCA
>Ga0299914_10000019_pt1 | contig 119426 bp, 112 predicted proteins | sample RVTome_10_FD_201361 | JGI IMG/M metagenome (GOLD analysis project Ga0299914, IMG submission 201361) | Soil microbial communities from uranium-contaminated site in the Upper Colorado River Basin, Wyoming, United States - RVT153D57 (version 2) ... | reverse complement strand
GGTCTTGCGGCCGAGGGTGCGCTCCAGCTCTCCGATGCGCTTTCTCAGCTCCCTCTCGCCGGCGCGCTCGTCCTTTCCGGCCAGCGCGACCTTGCCGCCCTCGAGGATCTTGTCGCGCCAGGAGTAACAGAGCGCCTCTGAGACCTCGTGCTCGCGGCAGACGTCCTTGCCGGGATCGATCCCCACTACGAGCGTCCTTGCAGGAAGCTCTGCGCTCACCAGGTCCATCGAACAACCTCCCTATTTGAAAGAGAAAGAAAAAGACCCTCCCCGACCGGCGGAGAGGGTCTCTCTCAGAGCGGTTGCTCGACGGCTATCAGTTGTGCCAATGGCTGCCACGCAACCTCCCCTGGCTGGCCCGAACTGAGCCCAACGGAACCGAAGGCCAGTGGGCCAGCCCGTGCGAGCTGGAAACGACCGAACCTCTGAGGAATCTAACTCCTACTCCCCCGGGCCTCGCCATCCGCCCTTGAGGCAGAGGCGGACTCCGTCACAGCTCAGACGCGGATCACCTCTACCTCGCCGAACGAGGAGAAGTCGGCGTCCTGGGTGAGGACGGCGGCGCCGTGACGCAGGGCGGTCGCGGCGATCCAGGTGTCGTGGCGGCGCAGGCGCCGGCCCTTCGCCAACTCGGTTGAAGCAAGGCGGGCAAAGCAGCTACCGACTTGGGGATCGACGGATAGCAGGTCGAAGGTGGCGCGAACGCGCGAGAGCGTCGCGAGGCGCGCGGCGCGCGCCTCGTCCGTGGCGGCTCGGAGGACGCCCAGCTCCAACTCGGCCACAGTGATCACCGACACGGCGATCTCCTCAGGTAGATCTCCCAACTCGCGCCCCGACTCCTGGGCTACGAACACCGAGGTATCGGCGACGGCCCGGCTCAATCGCCGTCGAGCTCCGCAGCGCGGACATCGGCGAGGTCGGTGAGCAGGCCCGGGTCACTCGGCGCCTCACGGACGATCGCCCGCAGCCCGGCCGCGGGAACCCAGGGATCCCGCTCCTCGACGTGCGGCAGGATGTCGGCGACCGGACGGCGGTTGACCGTCAGCGTCAGCCGTTCTCCGGCCGCGATCTGAGAGACGACCGCCGCAGTGGAGTTGCGCAACTCGCGGATCGAAACCTCACGCGGCATTTGCACGACTGTAGCACTAACTGCTACGTATCCCTCGTCCATAGAGCGCACATTGGGATAAGCCCAGCCGTCGCCGACTTCTCCCCCTGCCGTGCCGGCTCAGCGTCGCTCTCATCGTTGACGCCCTCTGGTGTCGTCACCCGCGCCCAGACGTCCGCAGGTCCGGCGCCGAGCCGCGACGCCACCCTGATCTCCGCCGACTGAGGGCTCATCGAGGACGCAAGCGTAGTCGTGCTTGCCGCTACCGGCCGGTGCGCTCGCGGTGCTTGCACCCCGGCCAGCAGCAGGGGCGGCGCTGGCCTTCTTCCAGCTCCTCCCGGGTGCGACGAATGCGCCGCTCTCGAGTCTTTTCCTGCTTGGCGTCCTCGACCCAGCAGATGAACTCGTTGCGGGCCAAGGGAGTGATGTCCTTCCAGGCGTCGAGGGCCGTGGGGTTGACGATCAGCGCCTTGCGCAAGTCCGCGGGCAGCTTGTGCACCACCCCGCCGGGCAATCGCTGGCTGCTCATGGGGTCACGGTAGCGGCCCGGAAAGGAGTCCGCTTCAGCATCCGCCTACTGGCCGGGCGGCGGATGCTGAACGATTGGCTCGTGCTCCGGCAGGTCAGTCGACTGAACCGGCCGGCACGATCCACTCGCATGGCTGCCCGGTGACGGCAGCGATGCGGTCGAAGTCGGCGTCGTAGTGAAGGGCCTCCCCAGGGCCTCTCGGGCGATGATCATCGAGATTCAGGCGTCGTGACGAGGGTTCCCGATGCGAGCAGGCCGCGAATCTGGCCGGCGACGGTTGCCGGATCCTCTTCGAGACGGCAATGAGTTAGGCGGAGGACTCGGTAGCCGGCGGCCTGAAGTGCGGTGTCGCGGGCCCGATCGCGCTCGAAGGCGGTCCTATGGTGGTGGTAAGCGAAGCCGTCGAGCTCGACGACCAGGCGAGCGTCGGGCCAGAAGGCGTCGACTTCCGAGCCGAGGAGGGAGACGTTGGTCGAGGGAAGCGGGAGCCGGTGCTCGCGGCAGAACTCGGCGAAGCGGCCTTCGAGTGGGGAGCGAGTGGTGGTTGCCCACTGCGCGTCATACAGGAGGTGCTGGACTTTGCCGAGGCCGCGCCGGCCGTGGCCTCTCTCGCAGACCTTCTCGAGTTCAGGCAGGCTGAGCAGGCGGAGGCGGTCGGCCTCTTCGAAGGACCGTTGGAGTTGGCGCTCGTCGACGAGGTCGGCGAGGTCGAGGAGGGTGCGCGGGACGGAGGTGACTGGGATGACGGCGTGGGTAGCGCGGTCGTCGGGATCGAGTCGGCAACGATGCAGGCGGATGCCTTCCCGTCCGGGTCGTCCGTGTGGAGATGTCACGTGGACGGGCTGGGTGGGGGCGCGTGAGAGGCCCCAGAGTGCCGCTGCGCTGCGGTGGCTGAGCAGAGCTCCGTCGCCATGGGCAAGTACCGCGGCGAGCCAGTGGCCGTTGCGGGAGAGCCGCTCGTGGCCGAGGGCGTAGACGCCGCTGTGCAGGGTGTGGAGACGTCCGGCCTGGACTCGTGAGTCGACGGCCTTTGCGGTCAGGCCAAGGTCGCGAAGCTGGTTCCGGGTGACGACGCCGTGCTGCCGGGTGGCCAGATCCGCGAGCGCCCTCTCGCGGGGTGAGGCCGTGCTCGGTCTGTCTTCGGGGGGTTCGTGAGGTTTCCCCTTCATACGGGGGTCAAGCTCACAAGCCCCCTGGGTTCTCCCCCCGGCGGGCCGTCACCGCGGCGGTTCTCTTGACTCGGCCCTACCCCGCTGCTGTCCACTGCGGCTACGGCTCTCGGCGGCGCTGTGGTCGACAGGGCGTTGCTAGGCTCGGCGGCGGTGGCTGCCGAGACGATTTCCTTTGCCCGCGGGGCTCCGAGCGCCGACATCCTTCCCCGCGAGGCGGTGAGGGAGGCGGCAGAGCGAGCGCTGACCGAAGACTGGCAGAAGGCGCTCTCCTACGGGACCGGCGTCGGCCATCCGGGGCTCTGCGAGTGGATCGCGGAGCGGCACGGGCTGGACGCCGGGCAGGTGATGGTCGCCAACGGGTCGCTGGAGGCGGGGGCGATGCTGTTCGAGCACCTGCTGGAGCCGGGCGACCGGGTGATAGTCGAGCAGCCCTCCTACGACCGGACGCTGCTGCTGCTCGGGCGGCTGGACGTGGAGCTGGTGCCGGTGCCGCTGGAGGCCGACGGGATCGACGTCGGCGCGCTGGAGGAGGCGCTCGCGGCCGGGCCGATGAAGCTCGCCCACGTGATCCCCAACTTCCACAACCCGGCCGGCTGCACGCTGTCCGCGGAGAAGCGGGTGCGGCTGGTCGAGCTGGCCGCCGAGCACGACTTCCGGATCTTCGAGGACGACCCCTACCGGGAGCTGCCCTTCGAGGGCGAGGCGCTGGAGACGATGCTCACCCTGGACGGGGCCGAGCGCGTCATCCACGCCTCCTCCTTCTCCAAGACGGTCAGCCCCGGGGTGCGGGTCGGCTACCTGGCCGGGCCGGCCGGGGAGATCGCGCAGCTCGCCAAGCGCGCCAACGAGACCTACATATCCCCCAACATGCTGGCGGAGGCGATCGTGCTGGAGCTGTGCCGCTCCGGCGGGCTGGATCGCAACATCGAGTTCGTCAAGGAGGCGCTGCGGGAGCGGCGCGACGCGCTGGTGGCGGCGCTGCGCGAGCGGCTGCCGGAGGCCGAGTTCGTCGTCCCCGGCGGCGGCTACTTCCTCTGGCTTGACCTCGCCGAGAGGACCGACACCCGCGAGCTGCTGACGGAGGCGAAGGGCGAGGGCGTCGCCTTCGTCGCCGGGCCCGACTTCATGCTCGAAGGCGGAGAGAACAGCCTCCGCCTCTCCTTCGCCGGCGTGCCCCCCGAACAGATGGACGAGGGCGTCGCCCGCCTCACCCGGGCACTGGAGAGAGTCCGCGCCGGCTCCCCCGCGTAGCCCGGCCCTCGTCGGCAGCGGCGCTTTCAGAGCGAGCAGGCTCCTGCACCAGCACCTCGAAGCGATTCGCCCCGGGCCGCAGCGCGCTCACCGGAATCATCGTCGCGAAGCGCCGGCCATCCCCAAGCCTCCAGGCCCGGCCGGTCGCGACGACACGGCCGTTCAGCGCGAAGGCGAGGAGGCGCCCAGGCCTCACCTCGCCCCGCAGCGCCCCGCCGACGTAGGCCGGAACCGGGTCGGACTCCGGGTCGACGCCCCGCAATGCATCGGGATCGTCGAGAGCGACTGCTGCCGGTCGCATCGACCCCAGATCTGAGACCCGCCTGCCGAGCAGCTCCGCTCGTCCCCCCACCGCGTAGAAGCTGCCGCCCCCGAAAAGCCGGTTGCGATAGTTGACCGCCGCCTCGAAGCGCCGGCGCACGCGTCGATCGGAGAAGTCGACCTGACCCGCCCCGCTGGTGGTGACGCGAATCACGTTCACAGAGGGACTCGGCACCCTCAGCGACCGGGCCTCTGAGCCTTCGGGGGGTCCGGCAGAGGTCACGTCGAGGATCGTGGCCAGCAGCCGGTCGGTGGTCACCGTGCGACTCACGACCTTCCCACCGGTCTGTCCCGGGTACTTCACGAACAGGGGCACGGGCAGGGTCCAGCCGGCGTTTTCGGGGGTGGTCGAGCGCCTCGGAATACCGGGCTGCAGGGAACCACCGTGGTCGGCGACCACCACGAGCAGGCTGCGGCGCCAGAGCCCGTTGGCTTCCATGCGCTCCCTCAGATCCCCGAGCCTGGCGTCGACGTAAGCGGTCTGAAGCATCATGCGCTGGGCGGCCTGATCGGCCTCGGACTGAGCCGTGGGCAGCTCGTAGAAAACTTCCGGAGCCTCGTAGCTCTGGCCCGCGGGCAGCAGGCGCCACGGCACGTGGGGAAGGCTGGAGTGGAGCAGCGCCAGTCGGCCGTCAGACGGCTTCAACCGATCGATGAACCCGTCGAAGCGGCCCGTCTCGGTGCGAGGCTCATCGGCGACCGCGTCCCTGAAGCGAGTGGCGACTCTCGACGCAAACTGCCTCGGGAGGGGCTGGGAGCCGGCGCCGTTGACAAGCAGGTACGAAAGCCTGGTCAATCGCGAGGCGGGGGCAGGACACGTTTCGTGGGGACAAAGCTGGGTGATCGCCTCCTGGGCGGAGATCTCATACCCGGCGGGGAGCAGGTACGTGTAGAGGTTGTCGGGGTAACGCGAGTGGCTGGGAGGCTCGGAGTAGTCGTCGGGTACCTCACCCGTGAGCATCGCCGGAAGGGCCGTAATCGTCGAGTCGCCGACCGTTCGAGCGTTGCGGTACCAGGTCGAATCGGCTGCCAGGTCGGCAAAGTTCGGGAAGAGGGCCGGGTCGATTCGGTCGGTGCTCTCCGACAGGGCCGCCAGCGGAAGCTCGTCGACGATCAGGACCACGACCGGGGTACCCGAACCGGGCCGGACGCCGTCCGGCCCGTCGTCGGCGGGGAGAACCGCGGCCGTCACAGGCACTGTGACCAGAAAGGCGGCCGCCACGCCCGGCACGGCCAAGGATCCGAGAACGAGCGCGATCTGCTGCGCGAATTTGGATCGCATCAGCAAGTACGCGGAGAGTCCCACCCCCAACACCGGGACGAGCAATTGCGCGAAAGCAGGAACGCCTGCGTCGACTGTCGCCTGCCACATCATGAGCCCGACCAGCACGGCAAGGACGAGCACATGGAAGCGCACACTCATCGAAGCCGAAAGCCGGGCCACCGCCAGCTCGACCGCAAGCAGCAGCGTGGGGGTGATCAGCATGGTGACGATGAGCAGGACGACCACGTCGACCCGGTCGACGTAGAACTGCGTCAGCGCATCGGGCCCGCTGACCGCGGCGCTGAGGACGGGGTGTGCGATCGCGAGGGCCCAGAAGCCCGCCAACTCAAGCCAGGCGCGGACGCCCGGCCGATCCCTGCTCCCCCGAAGCCACACGGTGAGCCGCGATGCTAAACCACAGCCGGGGCGGGGGCGCTCAACCGCGCAAGGCCTCGACCGCGAGCTGCGCGGTCTCGGTCGGGCTGACGCCGACCCGGACGCCCTTCGCCTCGAGCGCCTCCTTCTTCGCCTGGGCGGTGCCCGAGGAGCCGGAGACGATCGCCCCGGCGTGGCCCATCTGCTTGCCGGGCGGAGCGGTGAAGCCGGCGATGTAGGCGACGACCGGCTTGGAGATCTCCGCGGCGATGAACTCGGCGGCGCGCTCCTCGGCGTCGCCTCCGATCTCGCCGACCATCACGATCAGCTCGGTCTCGGGGTCGGCCTCGAACAGTCCCAGCACGTCGATGAAGTCGGAGCCGACGATCGGGTCGCCGCCGATGCCGACGATCGAGGAGTTGCCCTCCCCCGCCTGCTTCAGCTCGTTGCCGATCTGGTAGGTCAGCGTCCCCGACTTGGAGACGACGCCGATCTTGCCGGGGTCGAAGAACTGGGCGGGGATGATCCCCACGTTGGCCTTGCCGGGCGAGAGCACGCCGGGGCAGTTGGGCCCAATCAGCCGCACGCCGGCCTCGCGCGCCTTCCAGTACGTCTTCAGCATGTCGAGCACCGGGATTCCCTCGGTGATCGCGATCACCGTGTGGACGCCGGAGTCGATCGCCTCGTCGATCGCGGGGGCGGCGAAGCGCGCCGGGACGAAGATCATCGAGGTGTTGGCGCCGCGCTCGGAGACCGCATCGGCGATCGAGTCGAAGATCGGCACACCCTCGACGTCCTGGCCCGCCTTGCCCGGCGTGACACCGGCGACCAGCTCCGTCCCGTACTCGCTGTTGCGCAGCCCGTGGAAGGAGCCCTCGCGACCGGTGAGGCCGGAGACGACCAGCTTCGTGTCGCTGTCCACCACGATCGCCATTACTTCGCCAGCTCCACAACCCGCTCCGCCGCGCCGAGCATCGTCGACTCGACCTCGAGGCCGTCGATCCCGGCCTCGTCCAGCATCCGCAGCCCCTCCTCGGAGTTGGTCCCATCGAGGCGGACCACCAGCGGCACGTTGAGATCGATCCGCTCGGAGGCCTCGATGATCCCCTTCGCGACCTCGTCGCAGCGGGTGATGCCGCCGAAGATGTTGAAGAGCACCGCGCGGACCTTGGGGTCGGAGGTGATCACCTCCAGGGCGTCGACGATCGCGTCGGCCTTGGAGCCGCCGCCCGCGTCGAGGAAGTTGGCCGGCGAGCCGCCCGCCTGGGCGACGACGTCCAGCGTCGACATGCAGAGCCCGGCGCCGTTGCCGAGGATGCCGACGTCGCCGTCGAGCTTCACGTAGGTGAGGCCGCGCTCGGAGGCCATCGCCTCCTGCGGGTCCTCGGCAGCCCCGCCGGAGATCTCGGCCAGATCCTCGTGGCGGAAGAGGGCGTTGCCGTCGATCGTCACCTTCGCGTCGAGCGCCTTCACCCGGCGGTCGGCGGTGACGATCAGCGGGTTGACCTCGATCAGCGTCGCGTCCTCGGCGAGGGCGACCTCGTGCAGCTCGATCAGCAGCTCGGCGACCTGCTCGGCGACGTCGTCGTCGATGCCGGCCTCGGCGACGATCTTGCCGGCGTGCTCGGGCCCGAAGTCGACGCCCGGCTCGACGTGGCGGCGGACCAGCGCCTCGGGGCTCTTCTCGGCCACCTCCTCGACATCCATCCCGCCCTGCGCGGTGACCATCGCCATCATCTTCTTCTCGGAGCGGTCGAGCAGGATCGAGGCGTAGTGCTCGGCGGCGATCTCCGAGGCCTCCTCGACCCACAGCTCGCGCACGGTGAAGCCGCGTATGTCCATGCCGAGGATCGCCTCCGCGTGGGCGCGCGCCTCCGCCTCGTCGGCGGCGACCTTGATCCCGCCCGCCTTGCCGCGGCCGCCGATCGCGACCTGCGCCTTGACCACGCAGGGGTAGCCGATCTCCTCGGCCGCGGCGACGGCGTCCTCGACCGAGGACGCGTGCTTGCCGCGCGGCACCGGCACGCCGTGCTTGGCGAACAGCTTCTTGCCCTGGTATTCGAGTAGGTCCATACGGTCGCGCCGCGCCCGGCGCGGGCGGCACCCTATCCGACCGGCCAAGTCGCCGGAACGCCGCGCCGATCGGCCGCTTGGCATAATGCCGCGGCCCGGATGCCCCTTCCAAGCCTGAAAACGATCGAGTGGGTGACCACCGACTGCTACGGCACCCTGATCGACTGGGAGAAGGGGATCGCCGAAGCCTGCGCCAAGGAGGCGGACAAGGACGGCTTCAGCTTCGCCGAGGAGTCGTTCATCGGCCGCTTCATGGAGGTGCAGGCGGAGATCATGGCCGGCTCCTACGAGCTGTACGCGGAGGTGCTGCGCCGCACGATCGTCAAGGTCGCCGGGGAGATCGGCTGGGAGATCGAGCCCGCCCGCGCCCAGTTCCTGCCCAACAGCATTCCCTACTGGCTGCCCTTCCGCGAGGCCAACGCGGCGATGGACCGGCTCGGCAAGCGCTACCAGCTGGGGATCGTCTCCAACGTCGATGACAAGCTGCTCGGCGTCTCCCGCCGCCACCTGCGCACCGAGCTCGACCTGGTCGTCACCGCCCAGCAGGTGCGCAGCTACAAGCCGGACCCGACCCACTTCAAGGAGTGCGCCCGCCGCATCGGCGGCAAGAAGGGCTGGCTCCACATCGGCTGCAACTACGAGCGCGACGTGGCGCCGCTGCTGAAGATGAAGGTGCCGGTGATCTGGGTCAATCGCCACGGCGAGAAGCTCGAGGGCCGCAAGGCGCCGAGCGCCACGGTCAAGAACTTCCGCGAAGCGACCAAGAAGCTCGGCGCCTCCTGAGACCGCCCGGCTAGTTGCCGCCGAGCGGGAGCAGGACGCCGCCGGGGGCGGCGGCGAAGACACCGACCTCGTTGCGGCCCGGCCGGAAGGCGGCGGGCGGCGCCACGGCGCCGTACTTGAGCTCCCCGTCCTCGACGAAGGAGCGAGCCGTCGCGACCACGCGTCCGTTGACGGAGATCGCGACCAGGCCGCCGCGGCGCACCCCCTCCAGGGCGCCGGCGACGAAGGCAGGCAGCTCGTCCGCCGACGGGTCGACGTCCTCGTAGTGGGAGCCGTTCTCAACCGTCGCCGAGCGTCCTTCGGGGATCCCGGTCGAGAGAGGCGGAACGGGCCTGCCCAGCAAGCGCGGCGCCGGCCCGAGGGCCCAGAGACCCCCGGGGCCGAGCCGGGCGCTGGTGCGGCGCAGGATCGCGCGGCGCTCGCGCAACAGCAGCCGCAGCGGCTCCCGCACCAGCCGCTGCTGCCCGTTGGAGACCGTCACCCGCCCGCCGCGGCGGGCGGCGGAGATCGGCCGTCCCTGGGTGGGATAGAGGCCGGCGACCCCCAGCCGGCGGGCGATCGTCGGCACCACGTCGATCGTCCGCGTGTGCAGTGGCGAGGTGGCGCCGCGGCGCTGCCCCGGGTACTTGATGAAGAGCGGCGGGTTGGCGACGCCGCCGAGGTTGGCGCGCTCGGCGATCCGCCGGAAGACCCTGCCCCCCCTGAAGGAGATGCCGTGGTCGGCGGTGACGACGACCATCGCCTCGTCCCATACCCCGAGGCTCTTCAGCTTGCGGATCATCAGCCCGATCAGCCGGTCCGCGTAGGCGGTCTGCAGGATGTGTCGCTGCTCGGCGCCGGCGATCCCGGCCGACCCGACCGCCCAGCGGGCGCCGCTCTCCGTCCCCAGGTAGGAGACCGAGGTGCTCAGGTACGTGCGGCCGTCGGGCAGGTAGCGCCACGGCTCGTGGGGCAGCTCCATGTGGATCACACTCAGCGTCCGGCCCCCCGGCGGGATGCGCTCGATGAAGCGCTCGAACTCGCCGGGGGTCGGGGGGGTGAAGAGGTCCCGGGCGAAGCGACCGGCGCCCTTGCCGCCGGTCGGGTCGTTGTTGCCGAAGTCGCCGAAGGTGGTGCTGACGTTGGGCAGCTCGTTGGCGAGCGCCGGCGGCAGGACGATCCGCCCCTCGACGTACTTGAGGTCGTCGAAGAGGCTCTCCAGGCGATCCGACTGCGGCGGACGCCGCAGCTCCCCGCATAGTGCCTCCGGGCAGAGCTGCGTCACCGCCTCACGGACGTGCAGCCGGTAGGCGCCGCCGAGCAGGCTGAAGATGCTGTTCGGCTGGTCGGAGGCGATCGGCAGGGTGCGGCCGCTCGGGTTGCTGCCGGTGAGGATCGCCGGCACGGCGCGGCCGGTGAAGTCGGCGACCGTCGTGTTGTTCGGGTACCAGGTCCCCTGCCGGGAGAGGGCGGCGAAGCCGGGGAAGCGGCGGGCGTCGACCTGCCCGTCCGGGCGCATCAGCGTCGCGGTCGGCAGCTCATCGAAGATCGCGATCACGACCGGCGCCTCGGCCTCGACCCGGGAGCCGAGCGCGCCTGCGTCCTCCTGCGGCAGCACCAGCTTCGAGGTGTCGCTGAAGAAGAGGAAGATGACAAGGAAGACGAGCGGCGCGACGGCCAGCACGTCGAACAGGCTGCGCAGGAAGCGGGTCCGCGCCAGGCCGTAGGCGACCAGCCCTCCGAGCGCCAGCGCGACGACGACGATCAGAGCCGTCGGGCTCGTGAAGAGGCGCTTCTCCACCTGGACGAAGAAGAAGGCGGCGATCAGCGCGACCAGGCCGAGGTGCAGCCGGCGATAGGCGCGGCGGTCGATCGCGGCGACGATCGCCTCCAGCGCAAGCAGCGCCAGCGGCGGCACGAAGAGGACGAAGAGCGCCAGGACGACGATGTCCCCCGCGGTGTTGCTGCGGGCGACGAAGAAGTCGGGGTTCTTGCCGAGCAGGTCGAGCAGCGGCTGGGCGAAGGCGAACGCCCAGAGCGCGCCGAGGTGCGCGCCTCCGATCAGCAGCTCCCGCGGGCGGACGCTCACGCTTCGCTCAGGGACGCACCAGGTAGAGGACGCGGCTGCCGGAGGGCAGCTCCTCGCGGCGCTCGACGGCGAAGCGGCGCTCCAGCTCCCGCTCGAACGTGTCCAGCTCGTAGTCGGCGTTGGAGCCCTCGCGCTTTCCTGAGAGCAGCCGGCGCACCATCGGGTCCTCGCGCTTGGGGAACTCGACCACAAGCGCCGCGCCCAGGCCGTGCAGCCAGTCGAGCAGCTCCGCGATCGGCACGTTGGCGGTGATCGAGACGTGGTGGACGAGGGCCAGCGCGAGGACCAGGTCGGGGCTGCCGCGGTCCTCCAGCCGGCGGCGCTCCATCCCGCGCCAGCCGAGCCCCGGCGAGGGGTCGGCGAGGTCGGCGACGAGGGGCAGGATGCGCTCGTTCCCCTCCTCGCGCAGGGAGCGGTAGAGCGCCTCCACCGTCGCGTGGTCGTGGTCGAAGGCGACCACGCGGTCGGCGTGCTCGGCGGCGATCCGCGAGTAGGCGCCGTCGTTGCAGCCCATGTCCCAGACCAGGCCGGGGCGCTTCGCGGCCGCCGCCTCGCGGACGAAGGCCGCCTTGCGCTCGGCGTCGGCGTCGCTGTAGGTGTTGTCCTCCCGGTAGCCGGTCCAGGCGGTGTCGCCGGCCTTCCAGCCGAGGCGGGAGACGAGCTTGCGCAGGCCGCGCAGGTTGGCCTCGATCAGCTCCGGCTTGAAGTTCGCTTTCCCTATCTCGTGCTTCAGCTCGCCGCCCTCGCTCCCCTCGTAGCGGCGCTCGAGCCGGGCGTGGAGGACGACGTGGCTGAGGACGCCGCGGCGCAGCCGGTCGCGGAGGCGGAGCAGGCGCGCCGCCTCGCCGGGGGAGATTCCCTCCAGCGAGCCGCGAAGCCGGGGCTGGAAGGGCACGTCGCGGTAGGCCTGGAGCAGCAGCGGGTTGAGGTAGAGCATGCAGAACTGGCGGTAGCCGGGCCACGGCTCCCCCTCGCGCAGCCGCTCGAAGGAGCCGATGTCGATGAAGACGGGGCGGGCGCCGCGAAACTGGACGTTGTAGGGAGTGGCGTCCTTGAGGCTGAGCCCGGCGCCGAGCGCCTCGAGGCCGAGGTCGAGCTGCAGCAGGGCCGCGTCGCGCAGCATCCCGAACGTCCACTCGTAGGGGTAGGAGACGAAGGGAACGCGCTCGTGGCGCAGGACCGCCGATACCCCGCCGGGCAGCAGCTCGGCGGCGCCGTCGGGGAGCGCCCCGGCGCCGACCTCCTCGGTCGCGACCAACCCGTCGCCGCCGCTCAGGCGACTGCTCAACGGCGAGCCGGCCAGCGCCCGCCAGTCCTCGGCGCCGCGCTCGGAGAGCACGCGGAACACCTCGTCGCCGGCGACGACCACGCGGCCGTCGCGATCACGAAATGAGCCCGTGTCTGCCCTGGCCTCGCTCGACATCTGAGGGCGAAACGCGAAGCCGGGGCGCAGCTGCGCCTAGGCGGACTCCTCGGCGGAGCCCTCGTCGGAGTCCTTGTCCCGCTTCCAGAAAGCGAGCACCCGGAAGATCCGCTTGCCGAACATCTTGATCGACACCGCGACGCCCGCGACGCCGCCAAGAAGCACCTGCAGAATCATGCTGCCGCTGCCTGGGTCCAGGTATGCGAGGACACTCACCTTTTTGACTCCTCTCTAAGGCCGCTCTACCTCGGCGGCGGATGCGGGAAAGGCTACTTGATGGTCGCGATCACGTCGCCTGCCGAAACGGCTACCCCTTCGGCGACGTTCAACTCATCGACCGCGCCCGACCGGTGAGCGACGATCTCGTTTTCCATCTTCATAGCTTCGATGACGCACATGAGATCTCCTTCGGCGACCTCGGCACCCTTCTCGACCGCGACCTTGAGCACGGTGCCCTGCAGCGGCGAGGGCAGCGCCTCGCTGGAGGCCGCGGCTCCGCCGCCGCCGGCGCGCTCGCGCTTCGGCGGCCGCCTGGCCCCCGCCGCCGGGCCGGGGTTGCCGGCGACTGCCTCGCCGATCACCTTGACGTCGAAGAGCTTGCCGGAGACCTCGACCTTGTAGTCGCGGGCTACGGTCTCCGCCTCGTCGCCGTCGCCGGAGGGGGCGGGCGCCGCCTCCGGCTTCAGCGACTTCAGCCACTTGGAGTCCTCCATCAGGTCGCGGCAGGTCTCCCCCCTGGCCCACTGCTCGGTGGCGAGAATCGCGCTGTGGAAAGGGATCAGCGTGGTCAGCCCCTCGACTTCGTACTCGTCGAGCGCTCGCAGCATGCGGCGGGTGGCGTGCTCGCGGTCGACGTCCCAGGCGATCAGCTTGGCGACCATCGGATCGTACATCGGCGTCACCTCGGAGCCGGCCTCGACGCCGGAATCGACCCGCACCCCGGGCCCGGCCGGCTCGCGGTAGCCGGTGATGGCGCCGGGCGCCGGGGCGAACTTCTTGTGCGCGGCCTCGGCGTTGATCCGGCACTCGATCGCGTGGCCGCGCCACTCGACGTCTTCCTGGGCGACGGAGAGCTCCTCGCCGGCGGCGACCTTCACCTGCTCGCGGACGATGTCGATCCCGGTGACCATCTCGGTGACGCAGTGCTCGACCTGGACGCGGGTGTTCATCTCGAGGAAGAAGTACTCGTCGCCCACCTGCAGGCCCTCGACCGTGCCGGCGGAGAAGTAGCCGACGGCGCGGGCGGCCTCGGTGGCGATCTTGCCGATCCGGTCGCGCATCTCGGCATCGACGTGCGGCCCAGGGGCCTCCTCGATCACCTTCTGGTGGCGGCGCTGGATCGAGCAGTCGCGCTCGCCTAGGTGAATCACGTTGCCGTGGGTGTCGGCCAGCACCTGGACCTCGACGTGGCGGGGGTTCTCCAGGTAGCGCTCGACGTAGACGCGGTCGTCGGAGAAGAACTTCTCCCCCTCGCGGGCGGCACCCTCGAACGCCTCCTCCAGCTCGTCGGCGCTCATCGCGACTCGGAAGCCCTTGCCGCCGCCGCCGCCCGCCGCCTTGCAGGCGACCGGGTAGCCGGCCTCCTCGGCCTGGGCGCGCGCCTCCTCGAGGCCCTTGGCGGGCTCGGTCGCGCCGGGCACGATCGGCACCCCTGCCTCGGCCATGATCTCCCGCGCCCGGGTCTTCGATCCCATCGCCTCGATCGCCTCCGGCGGCGGGCCGATGAAGACGATGTCCGCCTCGGCGCAGGCACGGGCGAAGTCGGCGTTCTCGGCGAGGAAGCCGTAGCCGGGATGGATCGCCTGCGCGCCCGCCTGCTTGGCGGTCTCGATGATCTTCGGCACGTTCAGGTAACTCTCGGCGGGGACGGCCGGGCCGAGCAGGAACGCCTCGTCGGCCTCGCGCACGTGGGGGGCGTCGCGGTCGATCTCCGAGTAGACCGCGACCGAGGCAATCCCCATCTCCTTCAAGGTGCGGGCGACCCGGATCGCGATCTCGCCGCGGTTGGCGATCAGCACTTTCTCAAACATGAGGGCGCGCAGTCTATTTCGTGGCTGGGACCGTCGGGTCTACCCCAAAACCGGATTACGCAGGGTTGGGGCGTCGGCCTACCACTCCCAAGACCGGATTACGCAGGGGGGACATAGCGACTCTCGCTGAACGTCGTGGTCTGCTCAGGATGGTCTTGGGAGTGGGAGCCGACGCCCCTTTGACGACTTTGGTTCTCCGATTGTCCCAGTCTGCTCAGGATGGTCTTGGGGGAGGACACGACGGTCCTTCGGGACGTTAGGGTGCCCGCCCCATGCTCATCGAACTGCAAGCTCATTCCACGATCTCCGACGGGGAGCTGGCTCCCGCGGCGGTCGTCGAGGAGGCGGAGAAGGCGGGGGTTACGACGCTGGCGCTCTCCGACCACGACGCCGTGGAGGGGGTGCGCGAGGCGAGCGAGGCGGCGGAGGAGCTGGGGATCGAGCTGGTGCCGGCGATCGAGATGTCGTGCGTGCACGAGTTCGCCGACGACCTTCACGTCTGCGGCTACTGGGTCGACGCGGTGGCGATCGCGCCGGCCTGCGAGCGGGCCCAGGAGGAGCGGGTCAACCGGGCCGGGGAGATCGTCGAGAACCTGCGCAACGAGGGGTTCGAGCTGACCCTGGAGGACGCGATCTCCGAGGCGGGCGACGCGCTCTCCGTCGGCCGTCCCCACATCGCCCGGGCGGCCGGCGCCGACGAGGACATGGGCCCGTTCTTCGAGGAATACCTGGTGCCCGGCGCGAAGGCCTTCGTGCCGCGTCGCTGGCCGACCGCGGAGCAGGCGGTGGAGCTGATCCACGGCGCCGGCGGCGTCGCCGTCGTCGCCCACCCCTACTGGGACGTCGACGACCCGGAGAAGGTCGAGAAGCTGGTCCAGGGCCTTGAGATCGACGGGATCGAGACCTTCTACCCCTCGCACTCGCGCACGCAGACCGAGCACCTGCTGCACCTCTGCCGCGACCGCGACCTCACCCCGACCGGCTCCTCCGACTACCACGGGCCGGGCCACAAGACCTTCTCCCGCTTCGGCGCCTACGACACCTACGGGCTGGGCGAGCCGCTCGTTCCGCCACCGCCTCCCGGGGCCTAGCGGCAGCGGCGGGTGCCCTTGTCGAGGGTGTTGCGGTCGGTGTCGATGAAGCGCCAGCCGTAGCCGCCGCGGCCGAGGCGGAGGCGGAGGATGCCGAAGCTGCCGTCGACCCGCTTCTGGCTGTTGAACTCCGGGTGGGTGAAGCCGAACTGGGAGCGGCCGCCGGTGCCGACCGTGAACTGGACGATGCCCCGGCCGTGGTCGGTGGCGCCGTTCGGCGCCTGCGGCGCGAAGCGCTCGTAGACGTGGTCGTGGCCGTTGAGGACGACGTCGGCGCCGGCCGCGTAGAGCGCCCGCCAGAAGGGCCGGACCGGCTCGTCGCCGCCGTGGGCGCCGGAGGAGAAGAGCGGCTGGTGCCAGTAGGCGAGCGTGCAGCGGCTTGGGTGCCTCTCCAGATTGCGCCGCAGCCACTTCAGCTGGCGTGAGTCGCCCCGGCAGCCGACCTTGGAGCAGTTGCCGTTGAGCGAGACCAGGTGCCAGCCGTCGAGGTCGAACGAGTGCCAGCCGAGGCCGCGCCGGCCGGCGCGGCCGTCGCGCCGCCCCTTGCCGTTGAAGTAGCTGAAGTAGCCGGGCGCGACGCCGCGCTTGTACTCGTGGTTGCCGATCGCCGGATAGGTCTTCCCCTTCAGCCGCCCCCAGGTGGAGCCGTAAACCTCCCTGAAGTTGCTCAGGAAGGGGTCGGGGTCGAGCAGGTCGCCGAGCGTCAGCACCGCGTCATACCCCTGTCCGTAGAGCAGCCGCGCCGTCGCCGCCTGCTCGCACCGCCCCCCGTCCCCCTGCCCGTCGTTGAACGCCACATGGCTCGGCGGGCAGGCGATGTCCCCCGCGGCAGCCACAATCGCGCCCGACGCGCTCGCGGGCAAGACCACCAGCACAACCGCCGCCCCTAGAAGCAGCTTCCAGACCCTCATCCCTCTCCGCAACAAGACAGGTCAGCGAGGGTAGCGGTGGTCAGGGACCATCGGGTCCTCTCCCCAAAACCGGATTACGCAGGGGGGACTTCGTGTCTCTCGCCGGACGTCGTGGTCTGCTCAGGATGGTTTTGGGGAGAGGACCCGATGGTCCCTTCCACGAAGCCTACGCAGCCGCGCCCGCGGGGATCAGGTCGCGCTGCTCGAGGTAGGCGAGGAGCTTCTCGGCTGACTCCTCCGGCGTCTCGTTCTCGGTGTCGCAGGTGAACTCGGCGTTCTCCGGCGCCTCGTAGGGGTCGGAGACTCCGGTGAACTCCTTGATCTCGCCGGCGAAGGCCTTCTTGTAGAGGCCCTTGACGTCGCGCTCGGCGCAGGTCTCGACCGAGGCCTTGACGTAGACCTCGATGAAGCGCTCGCCCATCAGCTCGCGCGCCTCCCGACGGATCTCCGCGTAGGGGGAGATCGCCGCGGTGATCACCGGCACGCCGTTGCGGGAGAGCAGGTCGGCGACGAAGGCGATGCGGCGAATGTTGGTGTCGCGGTCCTCCTTGGAGAAGCCGAGCCCCTTGGAGAGGTTCTCGCGCACCACGTCGCCGTCGAGGATCTCCAGCTTCGAGCCGCGCTCGCGCAGGTGGCCCTCCAGCAGCCTGGAGATAGTCGTCTTGCCGGCCCCGGAGAGCCCGGTGAACCAGAGCGTGAAGCCCTTCTCGTCAGCCATCTAGTCAGTCCTCCTTGTAAGCGTCGATCAGGATGTCGGCGACCTCGTGGCGCGAGAACTCCTCCGGCGGCCGCTCGCCGCTGCCGAGCATCTCGCGCACCTTGGTGCCGCTGAGGAACACGTGGGCGTCGGAGCCGTGCGGGCAGGTCTTGCCCGAGGCCATGCCCTCGCACTCGTTGCACCAGAAGCTGTGCTCGAAAAAGAGCGGCTCGATGCCCAGCTCGCCGACGTCGACCTCCTCGAAGATCTTCTGCGCGTCGTAGGTGCCGTAGTAGTCGCCGACGCCGGCGTGGTCGCGGCCGACGATGAAGTGGGTGGCGCCGTAGTTGCGGCGGGCGATCGCGTGCAGGATCGCCTCGCGCGGCCCCGCGTAGTGCATCTTCGAGGGGAAGACGCCGAGGATCACCCGGTCGGCGGGGTAGTAGTTCTCCATCAGCACCTCGTAGCAGCGCATCCGCACGTCGGCGGGGATGTCGCCGGCCTTGGTCTTGCCGATCAGCGGGTGGATGAAGAGCCCGTCGGTGGTCTCCAGCGCGGCCTTGGTCAGGTACTCGTGGGCGCGGTGGATCGGGTTGCGCGTCTGGAAGGCGACGACCCGCTTCCAGCCCCGCTCGGCGAACGCCTTGCGCGACTCCTCCGGGGTCAGGTAGCGGCGCATGAAAGCGTCCTCGTGCCCGGGCAGCTCGTCGACCTCGATCGGGCCGGCGAGACAGCGGGCCCCCTCCTCGTAGATAGCGGCGACGCCGGGGTGCTCGGTGTCGGTGGTGCCGTAGACCTGCTCGGCCTCGCGCCTCACGTCGCGCTCGAAGACCTCCTCGACGGTGAGCCGGCCCAGCGGCTTGCCCTCGTCGCTGCTCAGCGAGACGACGTCGCCGACGGCGCAGTCGAGGTCGCTGGCGAGGGTGATCGGGATCGGCCAGTAGGCGCCCTCGGCGGTGCGCATCTCGGCGCAGACGCGCTCCCAGTCGGCGGAGCCCTGGAAGCCGGTCAGCGGCGCGAAGCCGCCGTTGCCGATCATCTCGAAGTCGGCCGTGTGGCGCTCGGACAGGGTCAGGGAAAGCTCGGTCTTGGTCTCGGTCATGCCTTCGTTCTCGTTGTCGGGGAGGGGACTGGGCGGATGAGCAGCGGACCAGAGTAGCGGCCCGCCGGCGATTGCGGTCGGCTCAGGCTCGGGTCAGTTGATCCCGCACTCGGTCTTGGAGACGCCGACCCAGCGGCCGTCGCGCGGCGAGGCGCCCGGCTTCACCGGCTGCGTGCAGTGGGTGCAGCCGATCGACGGGTAGCCCTGGTCGTGCAGCGGGTTGTAGGGAAGCTTGTGGTCCCGGATGTAGTTCCAGACGTCGCGCTCGCTCCAGTCGGCGAGCGGGTTCAGCTTCCAGAGCCCGAACCGCTTGTCCCAGGCGAGCTTCGGCGTCTTGGCGCGGGCGGCGGAGTCCTCGCGGCGCAGGCCGGCGACCCAGCAGTCGACGGCGGAGAGGGCGCGGCGCATCGGCTCGACCTTGCGCAGCTCGCAGCAGAGGTCGGGGTTGCGCTTCCACAGCTCGTCGCCGTAGCGCTCCGCCTGCTCGTCCAGCGTGATGTTGTGGAAGCGGTCGAACTCGACGCCGAGGCGCTCGACGAGCCGGTCGCGGGTCTCGTAGGTCTCCGGGAAGAGGACGTCGGTGTCGAGGTAGAAGAAGCGCGCCCCGGGGTTCAGCTCGCTCGCCATGTGGGCGATCACCGAGGTCGTCTTCTGGAAGGAGCTGGCGAAGTAGTGGCGGTCGCCGAAGTGGTCGAACATCCACTCCAGCGCCTCCTGGGCGGTGCGGTCCTCCAGCCCGGCAGCGATCGCCGCGCCCTCCTCTTCGGAGATGGCGGGGGGCGACTCGGCCAGCGCGGCTGTGGCGGGGGGTGGCTTCACGCTAGATCGCGCACTCCCCCTCGCCGCGCTCGACCTTGTAGGGGTCGTGGCGGTTCCAGTCGACGAACTCCTGCATCGTCTCCAGGCCGAACTCAGCCGGCATCGAGAGGTCGGAGACCTCCTCCTCGAAGCGGCCGGTGCCGAGCCGCTCGACGAAGTCGTTGAACTCCTCGCCCTCCTCGCGCTCGGACTCGTAGAGGCGCAGCCAGCGCTCCACCGCGTCGGGGACGCGCTTGGCGGGGAGCCGCGCCTTCAGCCGGGTGCCGAACTCGACGCCGCGCTCGTAGCGGCCGCCGAGGTGCGGGATGTAGGCGGGCATCTGGTGCCCACCGACCTTGAGCGAGGCGCCGTAGAAGCCGATGTTGGCGATGTGGTGCTGGCCGCAGCCGTTCGGGCAGCCGCTCATCTTGATGTGGATGCGCTTGATCAGCTCGTCGTCGATCCGCATCGCCTCGAGCCGCTCGGAGATCGCCCGGTTGAGGCCCATCGAGCTGGTGATCCCCAGCTTGCAGCTGTCGGTGCCGGGGCAGCTGACCACGTCGGTGATCTCGCGGGCGCCGACGTTGGCGAGGCCGATCTCGCCGAGCCGGCGCCAGACGTCGTAGAGGGCCTCGTCGCGGACCCAGCGCAGGACCAGGTTCTGCTGCACGGTGCTGCGCGCGTAGCCGCCGGTGAACTCGCGCATGATCGCCGCCAGCCCCCGGAACTGCTCCGGGGTGAGGTCGCCGCGGATGACCTTGACCTCGACGGTGGAGAAGCCCTCCTGGCTCTGCGCCTGCACGTTGCCGGCGAGGAAGCGGTCGAACTCGGAGCGGTCGCCGTTGGGGGGGGCGTAGTCGGCAGGAACGGGGGGCGCGGCGGCCTGCTCGTCGTCGTCGAAGCGCAGCTTCTCGACGTCGAAGTCGCGCTCGCCGACCCAGTCACCCTCGAGCTCCTCGTCGACCATCTCGCGGAAGCGGTCCATGCCGACCTTGTCGACGAGGACCTTGATCCGGGCGCGGGCGCGGTTCACGCGCAGCCACTCCTGGCGGTCGAAGATGCGCAGCGCCGCCTCGGCGACCTTCAGGTAGTCGCCGTTGTCGGCCTCGACGAAGTCGTAGAGGGTCGGGGCGATGCGCGGCATGATCGAGGTGCCGCCGCCGACCCGGACCTCGAAGCCGCGAACGCCGTCGCGCTCCCGGGAGATGAAGGCGATGTCGTGGATGCCGCTGATCGCGCGGTCCGCGTCGGACCCGGTGAACGAGGTCTTGATCTTGCGCGGCATCAGCTGCGTGGTCGGGTGGCGGACGAAGTAGCGGACGTAGGCGCCTGCGTAGGGGGTCGGGTCGAAGACCTCGTCGGGGGCGACGCCGGCCCAGGGGTCGCCGGTCACGTTGCGCACCGTGTTGCCACAGCCCTCGCGGGAGGAGAGGCCGACGGCGGAGATCTCACGGATCAGCTCCTTCATGTCGGCCAGCGGCACGTGGTGGATCTGGATGTTCTGGCGGGTGGTGATGTGGCCCTTGACCAGCGGCGCGTACTTCTCGACGACGCCGGCGAAGGCCTCCATCTGCTCCGGGTTGACGCCGCCGAAGGGCAGCTTCACCCGCACCATCTGCACGTCTGCCTGGCGCTGGCCGTAGACGCCCTGCTTGAGGCGGAAGCCGATGAACTCCTCCTCGGGGGTCTTGCCGGCGAGGAACTCGTCGGCCTCGCTGTCGAAGTCGTCGAACTCGCGCTCGAGGATCGGGATGACGTTGCCGGGGACGTTCTCGTAGGTCTCCGGGTTCTCCAGCGTGCCGCGGCCCTTGCCCTGCTGGACCTTGCCCGCATCGACGTCGAGGCCGGCGGCGGGGTCGGAATTGGCGCTCTGATCCTTGCCCTTGGGCGGGGCCGAGACCGGTTCCATTGCGCGCGAGTCCTCCTGAATCCTCGTTGACGTGTGCCTGCGGGGCTTGACTGCCGTCGGCGCCTTTCGACTGCCGGGCGCCTACCCGGAGCCAAATACTACAAAACCGGACTGGAATTCGGGGATTTAGCCCGAACGTCCCGGAATCCGCCCTCCCGGGTGCACTCCGGGACGTTCGGCAAAGGGCGCAACTGCGAACGTCCCGGACTCCCCCTTCCAGAGGGGAGTGCGGGACGTTTGGCGGTGGTCAGGCCCGGCGGCGGGCTTCGAGGATCGCGGCGGCCTCGCCGGACTCGGTGACGTAGCCGTCCTCGGGCTCCAGCGGCAGGCCCGCCTCGGCCCAGCCGACGATGCCCCCCTCCAGCGCCACCGCGTCGTAGCCCGCCTCGCGGAACGCCTGCGCGGCGACCTCGGAGCGGCTGTCGCCGCGGCAGTAGAAGACGACGGTGCGCCCGCGGTCGATCTCACCGGCGCTCTCGGTCAGGTCGTTGAGGACGATGTGCCTGGCGCCGCCGATCCGCCCCGCCTCCCACTCGTGGTCGGTGCGCACGTCGACCAGCTGCACCTCGGCGAGCCGCTCGCGCAGCGCGGCGTGGTCGATCATCTCACTCATCGGCAGGTTTCCATGCTGAACGTCCGAGACTCCCCTTTATAGCGATGAGTCCAGGACGTTCGGTGATCGTGGCCAAACAGCCTGACGCCGAACGTCCCGCAGTCCTCGCTATGCGGGGGGAATTGGGACGTTCGCTCTTTAGTCGATGTCGGAGCCTTCGATGAGGAATGCGACGCGTACGTGCGCCCGGTACTCGTCGAGGTTCTCGCCGCGGATGCCGGTCGAGACGATGTCGACCGCCCGCACGTTGCGCAGCGAGCCCTGCGCCTGGTTCAGCGCCTGGCGCGCTGCGTCGTCGGTGGACGTCTTGGAGCTACCGACCAGCTCGATGATCTTCACGACAGCCATGAGTTGTCTCCTTCCAGGTCAGCGACGGTTCCTTTCGCGCTGACCCCTTCGATCAGCGCCGCCCGCTGCCACGGGCTCACCTCTTCCACTTCCTCCCCGGCAGCCGGTGCGGTTTCCGCCAGAAACCGCTCGATCGCGGCGATCGCCGCAACAGCTTCCTCTTCGCCGGCCGAACGCATCAGAGGGGAATATTGCCGTGCTTGCGCTTCGGCTGCTCGACCCGCTTGGTGCGCAGCGTGCGCAGAGCCTGGATCAGGCGCGGCCGCGTCTGCCGCGGCTCGATCACGTCATCGATGTAGCCGCGCTCCGCCGCCGAGTAGGGGTTGGCGAAGTGGGCCTTGTAATCGTCGATCAGCGCCTGGCGGCGCTCCTCCGGAGTCGGCGAGCCGGCGATGTCGCGCCGGTAGATGATGTTGACCGCGCCCTCCGGCCCCATCACCGCGATCTCCGCGGTCGGCCAGGCGAAGTTGAAGTCGGCCAGCATGTGCTTGGAGGCCATCACGTCGTAGGCGCCGCCGTAGGCCTTGCGGGTGACGACGGTCAGCTTCGGCACGGTCGCCTCGGTGAAGGCGTAGAGCAGCTTCGCCCCGTGGCGGATGATCCCGTTCCACTCCTGGTCGGTGCCGGGCAGGAAGCCGGGCACGTCGGTGAAGGTGACCAGCGGCACGTTGAAGGCGTCGCAGGTGCGGACGAAGCGGGCCGCCTTCTCCGAGGCCTCGATGTCGAGCACGCCGGCCAGGTGCATCGGTTGGTTGCCGACCACGCCGACCGGGTGGCCGTCGAGGCGGGCGAAGCCGCAGACGATGTTCTTGGCGAAGTGCTCGTGGACCTCGAAGAACTCGCCGTCGTCGACGATGCGGCCGACCACGTCGCGCATGTCGTAGGGCTTGGAGGAATCATCCGGGACCAGGTTGTCCAGCTCCGGGTCCTCGCGCTCGGGGTCGTCCTCGGCGGCGAAGTGGGGCGGCGTCTCCAGGTTGTTGGAGGGCAGGAAGCCGACCAGGTAGCGGGCGTCCTCGAGGCAGCTCTCCTCGTCCTCGGCGGCGAAGTGGGCGACGCCCGACTTCGAGTTGTGGCTCATCGCGCCGCCCAACTCCTCGAACTCGACCTCCTCGCCGGTCACCGTCTTGATCACCTCGGGGCCGGTGATGAACATGTGGGAGGTCTCCTTGACCATGAAGACGAAGTCGGTCATCGCCGGCGAGTAGACGGCGCCGCCGGCGCAGGGCCCCATCACCAGGCTGATCTGCGGGATAACGCCGGAGCAGCGGACGTTGCGGGCGAAGACGTCGCCGTAGGCGCCGAGCGAGACGACGCCCTCCTGGATCCGCGCCCCGCCGGAGTCGTTGATGCCGATCACCGGCGCGCCGACCCGGGCGGCCATGTCCATCACCTTGCACATCTTCTCCGCCATCACCTCGCCGAGGCTGCCGCCGAAGACGGTGAAATCCTGGCTGAAGACGAAGACCGGGCGGCCGTCTATCTCGCCGTGGCCGGTGACCACCGCGTCACCCCATGGGCGGCGCTTCTGCATCTCGAAGTCGTAGGTCCGATGGCGGACGAAGGTGTCCAGCTCCTGGAAGGAGCCCGGGTCGAGCAGCTTCTCGATCCGCTCCCGCGCAGTCAGCTTGCCCTTCGCGTGCTGCTTCTCGACCGCCTCCTCGGAGGCGGAGTAGATCGCCGTCTCGCGCAGCTCGCGCAGGTAGTCGAGCTTCTCCTCGTGGGTGACCGGGTTCTTCTCGCGCATCGGCGGCGGCAGTTTATTTGCAGCGGTTTGGACCGCGTCCACGGCCGTCGAGCGGTCGCGCGGCTCCTTGGAGCCGGCGCTCAAAAGAACGCGCCGCCCTTGTACTCGCCGAAGACGTCGCGCATCGCGCCGCAGACCTCGCCGATCGAGGCCCTGGCTGCCAGCGCGTCGCGGATCGGGTGCAGCAGGTTGCCCTCGCCACGGGCGACGTCGCGCAGCGCCTCCAGCTTGGCGTCGACGGCCGCCTGGTCGCGCGTCTGCTTGAACTCCTTGAGGCGGGCCAGCTGGCGCTGCTCGGACTCCGGATCGACGCGGAGGATGTCGACGTCGTCGACCTGGTCGGTGACGTACTTGTTGACGCCGACGACGATGTCCTGGCCGGACTTGTAGCGCTCGTGGTAGGAGAGCGAGGACTCCTCGATCTCGCGCTGCATGAACTCCAGCGCCTCGACCGAGCCGCCCATCTCCTCGACGCGCGCCATCAGCTCGTTGGCGTTCTGCTCGATCTCGTCGGTCAGCGACTCGATGAAGTAGGAGCCGGCGAAGGGGTCGACGGTGTCGGCGACGCCGGCCTCGTGGGCGAGCACCTGCTGGGTGCGCAGGGCGATCCGGGCGGAGCGCTCCGTCGGCAGCGCCAGCGCCTCGTCGAAGCCGTTGGTGTGCAGCGACTGGGTGCCACCGCAGGTGGCGGCGAAGCCCTGCAGGGCGACGCGGATGATGTTCACCTCCGGCTGCTGGGCCTGGAGCGTGACGCCGCCGGTCTGCGTGTGGAAGCGGATCTTCATCGAGGACTCGTTCTCCGCGCCGAAGCGCTCCTTGACGATCCGCGCCCACATCCGCCGCACGGCGCGGAACTTGGCGACCTCCTGGAAGACGTTGTTGTGGCAGTTGAAGAAGAAGGCGAGGCGGGGAGCGAACTCGTCGATCTTCAGGCCGCGGGCGAGCGCCGCCTCGACGTAGGCGATCGCGTTGGAGAGCGTGAAGGCGACCTCCTGCACGGCGGAGCAGCCCTTCTCGCGGATGTGGTAGCCGGAGATCGAGATCGTGTTCCACTTCGGCACGCGCTCGCGGCAGTACTCGAAGATGTCGGTGGTCAGCCGCATCGTCGGCTCCGGCGGGTAGATGTAGTTGCCGCGCGCCATGTACTCCTTGAGCACGTCGTTCTGGACCGTGCCGCGCAGCTTCTCCGAGGCGACCCCCTGCTCCTCGCCGACCAGCTCGTAGAGGAGCAGCAGGATCGCCGCCGGGGCGTTGATCGTCATCGAGGTGGAGACCTCGTCGAGCGGGATCCGGTCGAAGCAGATCCGCATGTCCTCGATCGTGTCGATCGGGACGCCGGTGCGGCCGACCTCACCGCGGCAGAGCGGGTCGTCGGAGTCGCGGCCGAGCTGGGTCGGCAGGTCGAAGGCCATCGAGAGGCCGGTGGAGCCGTGCTCGATCAGGTAGCGGTAGCGCTCGTTGGTGTCCTCGGGGGTGGCGAAGCCGGCGTACTGGCGCATCGTCCAGAGCCGGTCGCGGTACATCCCCTCGTGGATGCCGCGGGCGAAGGGGTAGCGGCCGGGCTCCCCGAGCCGCTCCTCCAGGTCCGGCGCGACGTCGCCGGCGTCGTAGACGCGGTCGATCTCGATGCCGGAGTCGGTGAAGACGCGCTCGTCGTCAGGGCCGACTACAGGCGCGATCGTGCGGGGAGCCTCTTCGATTGCCATCGCCCGAAGCATAGGAGTCAATTCCCGGGGAGGGGGTTTGTGAGTTTTTGACCCCTATATGGGGGTCAAACTCACAAACCCCCCGGACGCCGGTTGGCCTCTCAGTCCGGGGCGCCGACCAGGCGCTCGATGCCGGCCGCCTCGATCGTGCGGCGCAGGCCCTCCTCCAGCTCGATCTTCGGCTCCCAGCCGAGCAGGTCGCGGGCCTTGGAGATGTCGGGCCGGCGCTGCTGGGGATCGTCGACCGGCAGCGGCTCGTAGACGGTCTCCGAGCGGGACCCGGTCACCTCGATCACGGCCTTGGCCAGCTCCAGCAGCGTGAACTCGTGCGGGTTGCCGATGTTGACCGGCAGGTTCACCTCGGACTCGGCGAGCGCCACCAGGCCCCGGATCAGGTCGTCGACGTAGCAGAAGCTGCGCGTCTGGCTCCCGTCGCCGAACACGGTCAGCGGCTGGTCCTGCAGGGCTTGACGAAGGAAGGTCGGCACGGCGCGACCGTCGTGCGGGCGCATCCGGGCACCGTAGGTGTTGTGTGCGATCACGCCCGTGCCGGCCCAGAAGTTCTCCAGGCCCGGAACCGAGAAGTCGAAGACCAACTCGGTGGCGGGCACCTCTTCGATCTCCTTCACGGGGGCCCAGACGAGATCGCCATGCCGCCGGGCTTGGAGAGTCTGCGCGACTTCCAAATCCCATTCCAGCGGGCTCCAAGGCGAAACCCCCTGAAGCGTCAGTCGCCAGAAGGGATAAGCGCGATCCCCGGTGCGCTGCTTGAAGGTCGTCTCGTAACGGCCGACGCTGGGGACCAGCCCGAAACGGGCAAATGCGACAACCAGGTCGTCCTTCAGCTCGTCGTGGACCGTCGAGAACTCATGCATGGTTGCTTCCTCGAGCTTCTTACCCGAGTGGACGCCATCGCCCTCGCGATACCCCTCGATGAACCACTTCAGCCGGCTCAGTGGAAGGCCCAGCACCCAGCCGGGAATCCGCTTTCGGTTGTGGTCGAAGCCGAGGAAATCGAAGAGGCGAAGCATCAACTTGGAGTGAACGAAGATCGCCGCGGAGCGTCCCTCACTCGCTTCGCTCCACGTGACATGGAGGCCGAGGGACTGCTCGACGATGGCTGCCGCCCGCTCCAGCAGTTCGCGCTCGCCGCTGATCGTGACGAAGGCGTTCTTGCCCGCCTCGTGCATGCAACCCTCGGCCACGTAAAGGCCGAGCAACCAGAGGAAGTCGTTGGTGATATCGATGCGCGCCGGCAACGCGGCCTGTCGGCCGGCCGCGCGAGCACGTACGAGCGCTTCTTTCGGCACGGAGTCGCCGATCCTCCAGAGGACGGGCAGCGTCACGCGGTCGCTGTCGCGCATGCGAATGATCCGCGTCCAGATCCCGTTCCGCCATACCCTGCCTTCACCAGGCTCCAGCTTCGCCAGCAATCCGAAGACATCGAAGCGGCGCTCCCAAACCTTCGCGCCCAGGCCAGGATGCTCAACGTAGAGATCGCGCGGATCCCTGTCGGCCCAGCGCCAGACCTCGATCATCGAGACGAGCTCGCGGTCTCGTTCCGGAACTTCGACCCGCCCCGCGATCGCAATCCGGTCGCCGATCTCCAGGTCGTTGACAGGCTTCGGCTCCGGCTCGCCATCGGGGCCTTCGACGAACAGCGAGTGGTCGCCGGTCACCCGCACGGAGCGCCCATACTTGGCCCTGACCTCGAAGCAGCGCTGCTCGGTCGGATGGCCGACGAAACCGCTGGGCTCGGTGGCGATCATGCGCCCACCGTGCGTGAACGAGGGCACCGAGAAGCCGTCAACGGGGAACTCCATCGCCGGCGAAGGGCCTGGCTCCGTCAGTGCCGCTCCGGCGCCTACCGGCAGCAGGGAGGGCCTCAGATATGCCGCAGCGCCCGCGTAGCTCGCCAGGCGGGCCGACAGCTCCCCGGCCGTGCAGCGGTGCAACTCACGCCCGTCGTCGAAGAGGATCTGCTCGTCCGCCAGCACCGAGTTGAAGATCCGCACGATCGCAGTGTCGACGCCCTGCTGGCGGTGGTAGGCCATGGTCAGCGCCTCGGCGTAGCGCTTCGCCTCGTCGTAGACGCCGCGCGGGCCGATCGGGTTGACGTGGCCCCAGTAGTCCTCCGCCTGCGGGTGGACCTGCGGGTCGCCGTAGACCTCGCTGGTCGAGGCGAGCAGGAAGCGGGCCCGCTTGAACTTGGCGACGCCGAGCATGTGGTGGGTGCCGTGCGCGCCGACCTTCAGCGTGTGCAGCGGCAGCCGTAGGTAGTCGATCGGGCTGGCCGGCGAGGCGAGGTGGTAGACGAAGTCGACCGGCTCGGGGATCTCGACCCGCTCGGTGATGTCGAGGTGGCGGAAGTCGAAGTCGCCGTCGCGGATGTGGGCGATGTTCTCCAGCGACCCCGTCTCGAGGTTGTCGAGGCAGATCACCTTGTGCCCCTGCCCCAGCAGGTGCTCGCAGAGGTGGGAGCCGAGGAAGCCGGCCCCACCGGTGACCACGCAGGTGCTGCCCATCAGGCGATCCTGACGGCCTCGACGACGAAGATCAACGCCGAGTTCGGCGGGATCGTGGGCGGTTGGCCCTGTTCGCCGTAGGCGAGGGCGGCGGGAATCGTCAGCCGCCGTGTCTCGCCGACCTCGATGCCGACCAGGCCCTGGTCCCAGCCGGGGATCACCGCTCCGGCGCCCAGCTCGACGTCGAAGAACTGGCCGCTGCCCCAGTTGGAGTCGAACTCCTCGCCGTTGCGGTAGAGCACCCCGACGTACTGGACGCTGACGGTGTCGCCCGCCTCAGCGCCCTCGCCCTCGCCCTCGCCCTCCTCCAGGGTCTCGATCTGGAGCGTGTCCGGCGGCGGGCCGTTCGGCACCTGGACGTCGGGCTTCTCGGCGGTCGGCTCCGCGGTGGCCTGGCCGCCCCCCTCGTCGTCGCCTCCTTGGGCGATCAGGACGACGCCTACGAGCAGGCCGAGCAGGCCGGTGGCGAGGATCAGGAATTTGGCGCGGTTGTCCATGAGGCGGGCATCCTAATGGGTGACGAATTGGGCGCTATTTCCGCACGTTTCAAGACGAAGCAGGGGAGAGAGCCCGCTCTCTGAGCGCTTGAGATGGCATGTTGCTTATGCGGTCCAGACTGTTCAGGGACTTTCGAGTCAAACGGGCCGCTTGACTCGAACAGGGGGAATGAAGCGGGAGCAGGGGGCAGCGGTCGCGGAACCTCCGCCGGACACCGGGCCGGGCGAGCCCGCGCGAGTCGAGGAGGGCGCCCGCAAGCGGGCCGCAGTCGAGTTGATCCGTGCGAACGAGAGAGCGCTGCGCCGCACGGCCCGGCGCTACTCGCTCTGCGAGGACGACGCCGACGACGCTTACCAGCGCGGCCTGGAGATCCTGCTGACCAAGGCGCCCACTGCCGATCCGCGCGAGCTGATCCGCTGGACCCAGACGGTCGTCAAACACGAAGCGCTCGCCGTGCGCCGCAACCGCGAGCGGACTCTCGGCACGCCTCCGGATGCGAACGGCGCCGACGCGGAGAGCCGGGACTGGGTGCAGCTCATCCCCTCCGAACGCGACGGCCCCGCAGACCTGGCCGAGCGGCGCGAGCGCGTCGCCCGCAGCCGTGAGGCGCTCCAGGCGCTGAAGCCGCAGGAGCTGCGTGCCCTAACCCTGCTCGCCGAGGGCTACAGCTACAGCGAGATCGGCGAGATCACGGGGTTCAGCAGGACCAAGATCAACCGGTGTCTCGCCGAGGGAAGGGGACGGTTCAAAGCCCTGCTTTCCAGCAGCGAAAGCGGCGGGCGCTGCGCAGAGCTGGAGTCGCAGCTTTCCGCCTTCTGCGACGGCGAGACGAGTCCCGCGGAGGTGGCGTCGCTGCGCGAGCACCTGCGTGCCTGCGCCCACTGCCGCTCGACGCTGCGCGCCTACCGCGCCGCGCCCGGGGCCGCGGCGGCGCTGGCTCCAGCGTTGCCGGCGCTGCCGGAGTCCCGCTCGCTGCTGGAGCGGGCGGGCGAGATGCTGACCGCCCTGCAGGCGCGCCTGCCCGGCCGCACCGGAGCTGTGGAGGCGGCAGCCGCCCAGGTCGCCACGGGAAGTGGCGGACGCGGCACCGGGATGGCGGCGATGGCGAAGCTGTTGGCGCTGTGCGCCGGCACGGCGGGCGGAGCGGCCTGTGTCGCCTCCGGCGTCGCTCCGGTGCCCCTGGTCGACATTGACGCAGAGCGGGTAAAGGCGCCTGCCACCGTCCGTGCCGCGCCCGAGTTGCCCGTCGAGCCGGCCGAGCAGCCGCCGGCACCGGTGGTCGTCGAGGCGCCATCCACCTCTCCGGAAGAGGAAGGCAAGAAGGAGAAGCCTGCTCGGGAACCGGCCGCCGAGCCGGCGCCGGCTCCTTCTCCCTCTGTCGAGTTCTCGCCCGAGGCATCGGTGTCGGCAGCCCCGGCGCCGGCGCCGGTCTCCGGCTCGAGTGGAGGCGAATCGGCTGCACCGGGCGGTTCGACGTCCACAAGCGCCGGCGCGGCAGGGGAGTTCGGGCCATGAGGCTCGTAATCGGTTCCGCGGAACTCAAACGAGCGTCCAGGTGAGCGACCGCCGGAGCCTTCAGTGGTCCAGAGTGTTCAGAAGACGCAGACCAAACCGACGGCCGGAACGGAGTGAGAATGGGCTCGAAGCACGCGGTGTTGATCTCCTACCTGGCGCTCTTCATCGCGCTGGGCGGCACGGCGACGGCCCTCCAGGGGCGCTACTCCGTGAAGGCGGACGACCTGGCGACCGGTTCGGTCGGCAAGCGGGCGCTGAAGGCAAGGTCGGTGGGGGTCGGGGAGCTGAAGGGGCAGGCGGTTGGGCGGCGGAACATCCGGCCTCGGTCGATCGGGGCGGGGCACATCAGGCGACAGGCAGTGGGAGCGTGGGCGCTGCGGTCGAACTCGGTTGGGACGTTCAACCTGAAAGCCGGCGCCGTGGAGTCGCGAGCGCTGCAAGACGGAACAGTGACGAGCGAGAGCCTCGGGCCGCAGACGGAGATCTCGTTCGGTTCAGGAGGAAAAATCCGCCGCAGAGATATCGCCCTGCGAATTGGTACGTCCCTACTCGAATGGGGATACCCGGAGTCCGATGCGCCGGCCGTCATCTTCGATTCATCTCCAACGGGTGGAGGGGGAGTAATTCTCGACGGCTCCAGGGGTCCGCAGAGCGGCTATCTGCAGTTGAAGGAGGGCAACGGGCAGCCGCCGGGGCTCGGCGGGGTGGCAACGCTGGTCGCCCGCGACATGAACGAGGACGGGAAGACCGAGCTGGTCGTCTTCTGGGAGGGGGGCGTCCACCAGGTGCTGGCGACCGAGCCCTAAGCGAAGGTCGCGCCTACCCAGCCGTGGTTCACGGCTGGGCCTTCATTCCACTCGCTACGCTCATCGCCTCCTTGAGCGTCATTGCCGCGTTCGCATGGGGCGTAAGCCCAGCTCAGGCCGGCACGTTCACGGTGAAAAACTGCACGGACGATGTCTGGTTCAGCTCGGACGCCAGCTATGCAGGCGGCAGCCGGGTTGAGGCGAAACGCTGCGTCGAGGCAGGCGGGGTCATGCAGCTCAACGGCCGCGGCGGCCGCACGGCGAAGGACCAGTTCGGCGCCTGGATATGGAAGACCCGGGCGGGAAGCGGGATCCTCTCCGCGTCCCTCCACGCTCGGCTGCGCAACTCGGGCGGCTGGTCGGCGCAGCTGTACACGATCGCTCATGAGGGGAGCGTCCGCGTCTTCGGGCATGGCGTCACCGACAACTTGTTTCAGAACTACGTCGTGCCTCAGCAGCAGACCGGCAACCGGGGTGTTCGCCAAGTGAACGCGCAGCTCAGGTGCTACCGCAACGGTGGTTGCGACCTGGCCACGCTGGGTGGGGCCACCAACCGGGTCGACGCGATCACTTTGACCGTGCTCGACTGGGAAGAGCCGGACACAGGGGTCGCTGGACCTCTGGTATCCGACCCAAGTCGTTGGCGGCGGGGATTTCAATCGGTAGTAGTCCACGCCAGCGATTCCGGTTCTGGAATCGCTGGCTGGGGAATCAAGGTTGATGACTCGATGGAACCGCTGGGCTCACCGAAGTGCCCGGCTGACCGAGGCGGATTTGCAGTAAGCCTCAACCCGTGTTCGGACAGCGCGAGCGCAGACTTCACTGTCGACACCTCGTCCATGAGCCGCGGCGCCCACACCATCGAACTCTGCGCCCACGACTACGGCACCGACCCCAACTGGGGCTGTTCTCAGCCCTACACCGTCCGCGTCGACAACGACGAGCCGCTGCAGCCCGCGGGCCTGACGGTCGTCGGCGGCGAAGAGTCCTGGCACCCCGACCGCGACTTCCATCTGACCTGGTCGAACCCGCCGCAGGACGCCGCGCCTCTCTCGAAGGTTCACTACAAGGTCCTCGACGACGAGGACGACGAGGTAATTCAAAGTCACGTCTCCGGCGACCCCGAAGAGCTCGACGTCCGGGTTCCCGACGTCCCCGGCGAGTACTCGGTCGAGGTCTGGCTGGAGGACGCAGCCGGCAACCAGGGGGCGGCGGCAAGCGCGACGCTGCGCTTCGACGACGTGCGGCCGCAGGCGGCGGCGCCGGTCGAGCCGCAGGGCTGGCTGAGCCGCACCGAGCTCCCGCACCTCCAGGAGATCAGCCGGCCTGGTGAGCCGCTGCCGGTGTCCGGTATCGCCGGCTACGCGGTCTCGGTCGACCGCTCGTCCGACGCCGACCCATGCGCCGCCGAGGACCGCTGCGACGACGCCGAGGTGAACCTGCGCGGCGGCGTGACGGAGGACACGCTGGAGATCGCCGACCTGCCGGAGGGGACGAGCTACGTCCACTCGGTCGCCGTGTCCGGCTCGGGAATGAAGTCCAAGCCGACCGGGCACGCGGTCCTGACCGTCGACAAGACCGATCCGGTGACGGCGCTCTCGGGCGCGACCGGAAGCTGGTCGAGCCGGCCGGTCGCCCTCACGGCGACGGCGTCCGACGGGCTCTCCGGGATGGAGCCCGCGACCGGCGAGGCGCTCCCCTTCACGGCGATCCGCGTCGATGGCGGTCCGCCGGTCACCGCAGCCGGGGACTCGGTCACCACCGCGGTGGTCGCCGAGGGGGTCCACACCGTGGACCACTACGCCCGTGACCTGGCGGGCAACGTCAACGACGGTGGCTCGACGGGCGGCATCCCGCACGAGCCGCCGTCGCGGACGACCGTGCGGATCGACCGCAGCGCTCCGGAGATCTCCTTCTCGGGCTCGCAGGACCCGGCCGATCCGGAGCTGATCGTCGCCCGCGTCTCCGACCCACTCTCAGGCACAGACACCTCGCGCGGGACGATCGCGGTTCGCCGGGCCGGCTCCGCGGAACCATTCCAGCCGCTCTTGACGACGGTCACCTCCGACGCGCTGCGCGCCCGCTGGGACTCCGACTCCTACCCCGCGGGCGAGTACGAGTTCAGAGCCACCGGATACGACACGGCCGGCAACTCGCTGACCAGCGGCAGGCGCGCCGGCGGCGGGACGATGGTCCTGCCCAATCCGCTGAAGCTGTCCACCGCCCTACGCTCCGGCTTCGGCGGCAAGCGGCTGACGCGCCGCAAGTGCCGGCGGGTGCGGCGCGGCAGGCCCCGCTGCACACGGGTCGAGGTGCGCGGCTTCAACCAGCGCCCCCGCTCGAAGCGAATCGGCTACGGACGCGGCACACGGATCAGCGGCCGGCTCAGCGCCGGCCTCGGCACATCGCTGGCCGAGATGCCCATCCGAGTGATCGAGCGCTTCCCGCCCGGCGCCCGTCCGAGGACCCGGGTGACCACGGTGAGAACGGGCGGCGACGGCGTCTTCACAGCCCGCATCGCACCGGGGCCGAGCCGTGCGGTCGAGGCACTCTTCCCCGGCACCCGAACCCTGACCCGCGCCACCGCCAAGCCCACCCGCCTGCGGGTGCGCAGCGGGCTGCGCCTGCGAATCAGGCCGCGCACAGCGGTCGTCGGCGGGCGACCGGTCGTCTTCCACGGCCGGGTGCCAAGCCGCGGCGCGGCGATCCCGCCCGACGGCAAGTCGGTGCAGCTCCAGTTCCGGCTGCCCGGCCTGCCCTGGGAGGAGTTCCGCACCGTGCAGACAAATCGGCGCGGCGTCTTCACCTACCGCTACCGCTTCACCGACGGGGAGTCCCGGGGCGTCCGCTTCTTCTTCAGGGCGTTCGCCTCTCGCCAGAGCGAGTGGCCATACGCCCCGGGACCGTCCAACCCCGTCGGGGTTCGCGCGCGTTAGCGCAGCGTCGGGAGCTGGTCGCCGAGCTGCTCGACGAACTCCTGGGCGCGGTCGGACTGGCGCTCCAGCGTCTTGCCGACATCGGACCGGACGCGCTTGGCGCGGGTTGTCGTCTTGCGGCGGGTGGTGGCGCCGCGGCGCTCGGCCCGCTTGACGTTGCGGCGCAGCTGGGTGCGGTAGCTGCGCAGCTGCTTCTCGGCGGTGGTGCGGCCGGTGAACGGGTCGACCAGCTCGGTGACGCGCTCGCCGAAGCCGAGGGCGGCGCCGACGGGGACGTCGACGACGGTCTCGACGACGCGCTGGACCTGGCTCTTCTCGGGAGCAGCGGCCTGGGCGGTGCGGCCGGCGGAGTTGGCGGCGCGCTTGGTGTTCGTCTTCGTGCGCTTCGCCTGGGTCCTGGTGGAGGTGGACCGGCTCTTGGTGGAGGTTGTCTTGCTCTTGGGGGTGGTGGTGCTCTGTGTTGCCATGGGGGTGATGGATTCCTTCGCTGTCTGGGTTTCGAATTCTCGCGGGAGTCACGAGTGTAGCGAACATCTGTTCTGGACGAACAAACGTTCTTAAACCTCGGTCGCGGCGCGGTTACAGACGCCCCGCAATCCCTTGCCAAGGGGGTTTGTGAGTTTCTACCCCCTATATGGGGGTCAAACTCACAAACCCCCTTGGGTGGCGGCCTGTGCGCGAAGCAACAGCTCGAGCCCGCGGTGCCCGGAGGCGGCGGCGATCGGGTAGCGAGTCTCCAGTCCCAGGCCCGCCTCCTCCAACGCCAGATCGCCGAATGCCACCTGGCCGCCCGCCTCGCGGACGATGAGCTGGGCGGCGGCGATGTCGACCGAGCGGCAGGGACGGGCGCCGAGCATGCCGTCGAAGCGGCCGGCGCCGACGTAGGAGGCGGTGATCGCGATCGAGCCGACGACCCGCAGCCGGTAGACGTGGGCGGCCAGCTCGCGGATCGCGGGCAGCGCCCCGTCCGGCTCGGCGGCCTCCATGCCGACCACCTCCAGCTTGCCCTCGGCCTGCGGGGCGACCCGGACGGGGGCGCCATCCAGCATCGCTCCCCCGCCGCGGCGGGCGGCGAACTCCTCGCCGGCGCCGAAGTCGTAGACGTAGCCGAACTCGATGTCGGCCATCGAGGGGCCGGAGGAGACGGCGAGGCTGAAGCTGTGCGAGGGGATCGTGCGGCGGGCGTTGAGAGAGCCGTCGATCGGGTCGATCACGACCTTCGCCTCGCCTCCGTCGCCGAAGGAGACCTCGCCGCGCTCCTCGGAGACGGCGACGAAGGAGGCGCCGTCGTCGGCGAGCAGCTGAAGCTCCTCGAAGACAGCGTCCTCGCAGCGGCGGTCGATGACCAGGGTGCGGTCGCCGCCCTCGCCCACCCCCTCGTAGACGGTGCGCGCCTCGCTGCCCCGGACCTCCTCGAAGATCGCCCGCTGCGCCTCCACGGCGCGGCGGCAGATCCCCGCCCAATCTGCGTCCAGAACGTGCACCGCGACCCATCCTATGAAGGGCCGTCGCGCGGTAGCGTTGAACGATGCTCGCGCTTGCCGAAAGCCAGGAGACGGTGGTGGCTCATGGCGAGGGGCCGCTGCTCGTCCGCGGCCCGGACGGCAGCGGCAAGAGCGAGGCGCTGGCGCGACGGCTGGCGCGGCTGGCGGCGGACGGCACCGGCCCGGAGCGGGTGCTGGTGCTCGCCTCGACCGCGGCGACCGCGAGGCGGCTGCGGGAGCGGGCCGAGGCGCTGATCGACCACCCCTACGAGGAGCTGTGGGTAGGCACCTGGGGCGCGGTCTGCGAGCGGCTGCTGCGCGAGTGGCCGCTGGAGGCCGGCCTCGACCCGTTCTTCGACGTGGTCGGCCGCGCGGAGCGGCTGGCGATGCTGCTCGACCGCCTCGACGAGCTGCCGCTGCGCCGGCACGAGATCCGCGGTAACCCGGCCGGGCTGCTCGCCGGGCTGCTGCGCCGCATCGACGAGCTGAAGGCGGAGGCGGTGGGCCCCTCCGCGCTGGCCCGCGAGGCGAAGGAGAAGGGAAAGGCCGCCGAGGGCCGGGCCGCCAAGGAGGCGGCGCGCCGCGAGCACGAGTTCGCCGAGCTGTATGCGGCGCACGACGAGATCCTCGCCGCGGCAGGCAGCCTCGACTGCGGCGATGTCTTCCTCGCCCTGCGCCGCCTCCTGCACGACCGGCCGGACGTGCGCGCGGAACTCACAAACCGCTTCCCCCACGTGATGGTCGACGAACTGGAGGCTGCGACCCCCGCCCAACTCGCGGTTCTCGAGGAGCTGGCGAAGGACAGCTCGAACTTCGTCTGTGCAGCGGAGGGCTCATCGGCCTGGTTCGAGCGGCAGTTCCAAACCGCGGCGACGGTGGAGCTCGAAGAGGTCTTTAGACAACCCGGGGTCCGCTTCTGGAGATGCGCCAACGAGCGCGCCCAGGCGCAGGCGGTCGCCCGCGAGGTCGAGCACCTGATCGCCGCCGGCACCCCGCCCGAGCGGATCGGCGTGCTGGTGGAGGACCCGGCCCGCCAGGGCGGCGCCGTCGCCGCGGCGATGGAGGAGCGCAGCGTCCCCTTCCGCATCGCCGGCCCGGCGGCCCTCTTCGACCGGCCCGAGGTGCGCGACACGGTCGCCTGGCTGCGGCTGCTGGCCGAGCCGGACGACTCGGCCGCCGCGGCGCGGGCGCTGACCCGGCCGCCGGTGGAGCTGCGCTCGGTCGAGCTGGCGCGGCTGACGACGATCGCCCGCCGCCGCAAGCTGGACATGGTCAGTGCCGCCGAGGCGGCGCTCGGCAGCCCGCAGGTGCAGCCGGAGGCGCGGGAGCGGATCCAGTCCTTCCTGAAGCTCTACCGGGCCGCCTCGGCGGCGATGGAGGAGCGCCGCGCCGACGTCTTCGTGCGGCGGCTGATCGAGCGGGTCGGGCTGCGCCGTCAGCGCCTCTTCGCCGCGCAGCCGGAGGCGGCGGAGCGGCTGCTCAGCCTCTCCCGGCTGGCGGAGATCGCCTCCGCCTGGGCGCGGCGCGAGCCACACGGCTCCACCCGCGACTTCGTCCGCTACCTGAGCGCCGTCGCCGAGGCCGGGGTCGAGCTGGGCGGCGGCGAGGAGCCGGCTCCCGTCGGCGCCGTGCAAGTCCTATCCCCCGACGCGGTACGGGGAATGGAGTTCGAGCACCTCTACGCGCTCGGCCTGGAGCGCGCCGAGCAGCCGCCGCCGCTGAGCCGGGCGCGCGCCGGCCTCGTCCTCTCCCGGCTGGAGCGCGACGCCGACGGCGCCGAGGCGCGGCCGAGCCGCTTCTACGAGGAGGCGCGCGCCGCGCGTGACGCCGGGGAGGAGTCCCACGCGGAGGAGTTGTTCGGCCCCGCCGAAGGGCTGCACGCCAGCTACCGGATGCTGCGCGACGAGGTGCTGGAGGCCTCCTGGAAGGCGGGCCGGGAGCTGTCGGAGCCGCGCCTCGACACCGCGGTCGACGTCAACCGCGCGATCGCCCGCTACCTGGAGCTGCTGAAGCTTGCGGCGCTGGCGCAGCGCCCCGGCGAGGAGCCGGACGCGGAGGCGGTCGAGGCAGTCAACGGGCTGCTGGCGCAGGTGGCGACGCCGGAGCAGCTGGCGGAGCTGGAGGCCTCCTCGCTCGACTCCTGGCTGCTGGAGGAGGAGCGGGAGCGCGGCCGGCGGCGCGCCTCGATCGCCGCCCGCGAGGAGCCCTCGCTGGAGGCCTTCCTGCCGCGTGCCGGCGACGGCGGGCTGAAGCTGTCGGCCTCCGACCTCGGCCTCTACCTGACCTGCCCGCTGAAGTACAAGTTCGCCCGCGTCTTCGGCATCCCGCAGGAGCCGACGATCAACCAGCGCTTCGGGATCCTCGTCCACAACGTCCTGGAGCGGTTCCACAAGGACCGCGAGGAGGGCGCCTCCGAGGAGGACGACGTCGAGCAGCTGATGCGGCTCTTCGAGGCGGGCTGGCGGCGCTCCGGCTTCGGCGGCTCCGACGACGAGCTGCAGTTCCGCGACCGCGCCCGCGAGGCGCTGCGCCTCTACCCGCAGCGGGAGCGCGAGGGCGAGGGCGACCCGGTCTGGCTGGAGCGCAAGTTCGACTTCAAGATCGGCCCCCACCACCTGCGCGGCCGGGTCGACCGGGTCGACCGCCTGCCGGGCGGCGAGTACGAGCTGATCGACTACAAGACCGGCGAGCGAAAGAGCGAGGAGAACCTCGCCGAGGATCTGCAGCTCGCCCTCTACCGGCTGGCGGCGCGGGAGGCCTGGGACGTCGAGGCGCGGGCGGGCAGCTACTACTACGTGCTCGACGCGGAGAAGGTCGCGGTGGGAACCCAGCCCGACGACGCCGAGCGGGTCGAGCGGACGGTGCTGGGCGTCGCGGAGGGGGTGCTGGGGCAGGACTTCGAGCCGCGGCCTTCGCCCAGCGTCTGCTCCTGGTGCGACTACCGGCTGATCTGCCCGGCTGCGGAGACCTAATCAAACGCCGCCTCCTCCGCTCCCGCTCGGGCGCGCTAATGACAACCGGCGATCTCGCGCCCTCGCTCCCGCGTCCGGGGGCGGCGGGCAACGACGCGAACGTGCGCCGGAGTCATCGTCCAGAAGTCAACCCGGGAGTACGAATCAGGGTTATGGGGCGTAAAGCTGAGCCGGGCTCGACGTAGAAGCGGACGCCGTCGCGGTGCTCGACGCCGAGGACGGCGGCTTCGCGGGTGCGCCAGGCGAGGGCGACGAGCAGGGCGTAGCCGGCGCCGATCGCGGCGACGCCGGGGAAGAAGATGCCGAGGATGCCGGCGGCGATCGCGGTGGCGCCGATCGGCCAGAGGCGTCCGAGGGCGATCCGGCCCGGGGTCTCCTGCGGCAGCGCGGTGGCGGTGCGGGCGCGGGCGAGCGCCTCCCGCACCCCGTCGGCGGCGCGCGAGGGGCGGCCGAGGCGGAGGCCGACGATCACGGCGATCAGCCACCAGGCGGCGGCCACGAGGAGGGTCGTCGTGTCGTCGTCGCGGCCCGCGGCGATCGACGCGATCGCGCCCAGCGCCGTCGCCTCGGCGGCGGCGAGCAGAACGGTGAGGCGGAGCAGGTCGGTATAGGGCACCGCTCAACCCGCCAGCGCGTGAAGGACGGCGAGCCAGCCCGGCGGGCCCTCCACGGTCAGGTCGGCCTGCTCGGCGATCTGCGGCGGGCCCTCGGTGGAGACGACGCCGACGCAGACGGCCGCGTCCAGGCTCCCGGCCGCGCGCAGCTCGCGCAGGCGACGGAAGGCGTCGAGGTCGGTGCGGTCGTCGCCGGCGTAGATGGCCGCCCGCAGGCCGCCGCCGTCCAGCAGCGCCGTCACCGCGGCGTCCTTGCCGCCGGCCCCGGCCGGGCGCAGCTCCAGCACCTTGCGCCCCCAGCGGGGCTCCAGCCCCGACCCGGCGGCCGCCCCGGCGACCTCCCGGGCGCGGGCCTCGGCGGCGGCCTCGTCCGCCGCGCCGCGCCAGTGCAGGGCCTGGATCGCCGCCTTGTCCTCACGGCGCAGGCCGGCCGCGTCGAGCGCCTCGCCGTCGAGCCCGTCGAGGAACGCCCGCGCCGCCCCCTCCGCCTCGCCCAGGCCGGCGTCGAGGCGGGGCTCCGCCGCGCCCGGCGCCAGCAGCTCCAGCCCGTGGTTGCCAGCGTAGGCGATGCCGTCCAGCCCGACCAGCTCGCGCGCCTCGGCGGCGCGGCGGCCGGAGACGCAGCCGACCAGGCCGTAGCGGCCGCTCAGCTCGGCCAGCGCCGCGCGCGCCTCGTCGGGGACGGCCGCCTGCTCGGGCCGCTCCGCGATCGGGGCGAGGACACCGTCCACGTCGGTGAGCACGGCGCTGCGGGACGGGTCGGCGAGCAGCGGCGCAAGCAGCGCCCCAGGCGCGCCGCCCTCTCCTGCGGAGGCGGGAGACATTGCATCTAGTATCGCGGCGATGCCCACCGACCGCCTGCTGAAGCTCGCCGCGATCGGCACCGCGGCAGGCGCTTTCAGCGGACTGTTCGGGGTTGGCGGCGGGACGATCATCGTGCCGCTGCTGATCCTCTGGCTCGGCTACGGCGAGCGGCTGGCGACAGGCACCAGCCTGGCGGCGATCGTGCTGATCGGCGTGCTCGGTGCCGCCGCCCAGGGCGGCTTCTACGGCAACGTCCACGTCGGCACCGGCCTGGCGCTGACGATCCCGGCAGTGGCCGGCATCGTCGTCGGCACCGCGCTGCAGCAGCGGATCTCCCAGCGCACCGTCTCGCTGCTGTTCACCGCCCTGCTGATCGCGGTCGCGATCGAGCTGATCATCCCCTGATGGACATCCTGTTTGCGATCCTGATCGCGGTCGCCGGCGGGCTCGCCGGCGGCCTGGTCGGCGTCGGCGGCGGAGTCCTCTTCGTGCCGGCGCTGACCGTCTTCGTCGGCCTCACCCAGGTGGAGGCGGAGTCGACCTCGCTGCTGATGATCGCCATCGTCGCCCTGGTCGGCACCGCCCGCCAGCGCTCCTACGGCAACGTCGACCTGCGCGACGCGCTGATCGTCGGCGCACTCTCGCCGGTCGGGGTGCTGGCCGGAGTCGTCGCCGCCAACGAGGTCTCCGAGCGCGCCCTGCAGCTCGCCTTCGCGGCCCTGGTCCTGCTTGTCGCCTTCCAGCTCGGCCGCCGGGCCCTGTTCCCGCCGGACCCGCAGTAGGCGCGGACGGGAGCGGTAGGGTCACGCTGTGGAACCGCTCACCTGGGAAGGCGAGGTGCCGGAGCTGCGCTCGCCGATGCTCGTCTGCGCATTCCGCGGCTGGAACGACGCGGCGGCGGCGGCCTCGACGGCGCTGGCGACCGTCGCCAACTCGCTCGACGGCGACCTGATCGCCCAGGTCGACCCGGAGGACTTCTTCGACTTCCAGGCAAACAGGCCGACGATCACCCTGCGCGAGGGCCAGACCCGCGACATCGAGTGGCCGGAGAACAACCTGATCGCCGCCCAGGCGCCGACGGCCGAGCGCGACCTGGTGCTGCTCGACGGGACCGAGCCGAGCCTGCGCTGGCGCACCTTCTCCGAGTCGCTCGCGGCGGCGGCGGAGCGGCTGAACGTGGAGACGGTGATCACGATGGGCTCGCTGGTCGCCGAGGTCGCCCACACGATGCCGGTGCCGATCACCGGCCTCGCCTCCGACGCGAAGATGGTCGAGGAGCTGGGTCTGACGCGCTCCACCTACGAAGGGCCGACCGGGATCGTCGGCGTCCTGCACGACGCCTGCCGCCGCCAGGGAATGTCTTCGGCCTCACTCTGGGCGGCGGTGCCCCACTACGTCGCCGCAGTCCCCAACCCGAAGGCGGCCCTGGCGCTGCTGCGGCGGCTCGAGGGGCTGACCGGGATCGCGGTCGACGCCACCGAGCTGGAGGAGGAGACCGAGAGCTACGAGGAGCAGGTCGGCCGCGCGGTCGCCGCCAACCCGGAGATCGAGGAGCTGGTGCAGCGGATCGAGTCCGAGCAGGCCGAGCAGCTGGGGGACGGCGAGGACCTCCCCTCGGCGGAGACGATCGCCCGCGAGTTCCAGCGGTTTCTGAGGCAGCGGGGGGAGCAGTAGGGCCGTCGGGTCCCCTCCCCAAAACCGGATTACGCAGGGGGGACTTAGTCTCTCTCGCCGAACGTCGCGGTCTGCTCAGGATGGTTTTGGGGAGGGACCCGACGGCCCTTCACGACGCTCGCCCGGGCTAGCGACGAAGTCGCGGTCACTGCGGACAATCACTCCGGAGCACCTGAGGACCCTTCTCCCGGCCGCCCCCGGACGCGGGAGCGAGCGAGCGAGATCGCCGGTGGTGATGAGCGCGAGCGAGCGGGAGCGGAGGAGGCGGCCGTTTATGCCGGTTTGCGCCCCATCAGACGTTTGAAGTCCTTCCAACTCCGTGTATTCGCGACGTCGTCGGGGGTTAGCTTGGCGCCGCGGGCGACTATGAGGGAGTAGGCGATGTTGTCCATCGTGTCGGTGCCGTGGGCGTCGGTGTTGAGGCAGATCTTGACGCCGGCATCCGCGGCCAGGCGGGCGTGCTCCTCCTTCAGGTCGCGGCGGTCGGGGTTGCCGTTGACCTCGATCATCGTGCCGGTGCGGGCCGCCGCCTCGACCACCGCCTCGATGTCGAGGGCGTAGGGCTCGCGGCGGTCGATCAGCCGGCCGGTCGGGTGGCCGATGCAGTCGACCAGCGGGTTCTCGATCGCGGCGACGATCCGCGCGGTCATCCGTGCCTCGTCCATCCGGAAGGAGGTGTGGACGCTGGCGATCACCCAGTCGAGCGCCTCGAGCAGGTCGTCCGGGTAGTCGAGGCCGCCGTCGGGGCCGATGTTCACCTCCGACCCGGCCAGCAGCCGGAAGCCGCGCTTGCCCTCGTTCCACTTGCGGACCTCCTCGATCCGCTCCCGGAGGCGCTCGGCGGTGACGTTGTCGCCGAAGCCGTGGCTGGCGGAGTGGTCGGTGATCGCCAGGTAGGCGTAGCCGCGGCTCCGCGCCGCCTCTGCCATCTCCTCCAGCGTGTTGCGCCCGTCGGAGAGGGTGGTGTGGCAGTGCAGGTCGCCGCGGACGTCGTCGAGGTCGACCAGCTCCTCGCCGGGGTGCTCGCGCCGCGCCTCCTCCAGCCGGGTGAGCGCCGCCGGGTGCTTGTCGCGCAGCTTCGCCGCCGCCGGGATGTCTCCGGTCTCCAGCAGCGCGCCGATCTTCTCGGCCAGCGTCTTGCCGATCCCGGGCAGCCCCTGGGCGCGGCCGGCGGCGGCGAGCTCCGCCACCGAGCCGTCGTGGTCGCGGATCGCCCGCGCCGCCTTGCGGTATGCCTGGACCCGGTAGCGGTCGGCGCCGTCGCGCTGGTAGAGGCCGCCCAGCTCGTCGAGGGCCGCGGCGATCTCCTCGTTGGACATCTGCTCGGGCGTCACCGTCCTGGAACCTACCCGGCCGCCTCGGCGCCTCACTAGGATCGGCGGATGACGAGCGACGCGGCCGTCTGGTTGATCCTCCCCACCTACAACGAGGCCGCGAGCGTCGCGGCGCTCGTCGCCTCGGCGCGGGAGAAGCTGCCCGCCTCACGCCGTGTGCTGATCGTCGACGACAGCTCCCCGGACGGCACCGGCAGGATCGCCGACGAGCTGGCCGCCGCCCACGACGACGTCGAGATCCTGCACCGGCCGCGCAAGGAGGGCCTCGGCCCCGCCTACCTCGCCGGCTTCCGCCGTGCCCTGGAGGGCGGCGCCGAGCTGGTCGTGGAGATGGACGCGGACTTCTCCCACGACCCCGCCTACCTGCCGCGACTGCTCGACGCGGTCCGCAACGCGGACCTGGTGCTCGGCTCCCGCTACGTGCCGGGCGGCGGCGTCAGCGACTGGGGGCCGCTGCGCCGGGCGATCAGCCGCGGCGGCAGCGCCTACGCCCGGCTTGCGCTCGGGGTCGGCGTCCGCGACCTGACCGGTGGCTTCAAGTGCTTCCGGCGCGAGGCGCTGGAGGCGATCGACCTCGGCTCGATCCGCTCCCGCGGCTACGCCTTCCAGGTGGAGACGACCTACCGGGCGATCCGCGCCGGCTTCCGGGTGGTGGAGGTGCCGATCCTCTTCCGCGAGCGCCGCGCCGGCGCCTCGAAGATGAACGGCACGATCGTCGCGGAAGCCGTCTGGCGGGTGCCGGCGCTACGGTTCAACCGAAAGCCGGCGCGAGCGGAGATCAGAGCCGCTTCCGAACGGCGCTATACTTTCTGAAGTATTGAGCTGACAACCACCCCCGGGAGAGCGATAGCCGTGACAGGGAAGCTCCAAGACGTGACCGACGCGACCTTCAAGGCACAGGTGCTGGAAGCCGACGGCCCGGTGCTCGTCGACTTCTGGGCTCCCTGGTGCGGCCCCTGCCGAGTCGTCCACCCGATCCTCGAGGAGATCGACGCGGAGCGGGAGGACCTGACGATCCTCAGCCTCAACGTCGACGAGAACCAGCAGACGGCAGCGAATTACGAAGTGCTCTCGATCCCGACCCTGATCCTCTTCAAGGACGGGGCGATCGCCAAGAAGGTGATCGGCGCGCTTCCCAAGCGTCGCCTCGAGGCGGAGCTGGAGCCGGCGCTGGCCTAGCGCCGGCCTTCGCGCCACCGGGGCTCAGCGCTTCGGCGGCGTCATCAGGTTCATGCCGCGGCGCAGCTTGCCGAGGCCGGTCTCGCGAGTGACCGTGTTGGCCCGGTAGCTGAACGCGTCCTCGTCGAGGAAGCGCAGGCTGAAGGTGCGCCGGCCGCGGAAGAACTCCGAAACCAGCGGCGTGCCGCCCCAGCTCGTCAGCCAGGCGCCGCCTGCGAGCCGCGAGGAGCCGCAGCAGAACGAAGACGGGGCGCCCTTGTCGAACTGGGAGCCCACCAGCGTCGCGGTGTCTCCCTCGAGCCGGTAGCGGAGAGAGCGCGGTGGGCGCGAGAGGTCGCTGCCGTTGTCGTGGATCGTGATCGTGCCGTCGGGCAGCATGCGGGCGTCGTGCTGCGCCCCGAGCGGGTAGCCGCCCAGCGGGTCGCCGACGACCTGTAGCGAGCGCGGCGTCGGCGTCCCGCCCAGCTTCCACTCGACGTCGCCGGTCGCGCCGTCGATCCGGTAGACGGAATCGGTGTGGCGGAAGCTGACCAGGTAGTCGTTGCCGGCCAGCGGCTGGATCGAGTTGACGTGGACGATGTCGTAGGGCTCCTCCAGGTCCTCGTAGAAGCGGCCGGTCTCGGCGAGACCTATGTGGTGCTTGGAGTTCCAGGACCAGAGGCGCTTGCCGGTCGGGCTGAGCTTCTGGATCACGGCGTCGAGGACGGTCGCGTCGGCATCGCCGTTGAAGGCGGAGAGGTCGATTGGGTTCGGCCGTTTCTTGTAGGAGAGCAGGACGAAGTTGCCGTCCGGGGTGGGTTGCAGCTCATGGAAGTCGGTGATCGCCTGCCGGGCGCGCAACGTTCGGACCAGCTTGCCGTTGGGGCGGCGCAGCTCGTAGGCGATCCGCTTGTCGACGCCGTAGCCGCCGCCGAAGTAGCGCGCGAAGGCGATCAGGCCGCCCGGCAGCACCTTGCCGTCGATCACCTCGGTCCGGCCGCGGTGCCACCAGACCGGGACGCCGTTGCGGTCGAAGATCGCGACGTAGTGGCCGACGGTGACGACGAAGAACGGAGTGCGGGCGCGGCCGAAGCTGCGGTAGCGGTAGGCGGGGAAGTCCTTCGGCAGGCACCTGACGTAGTAGCGGGTGGAGCGGCGGCCGGTACGGGCGAGGACGGGCACCGCCTGCCCGGGGGTGAGCCGCAGCCTGCGGGTGCGCAGGCCGCGGAAGGGGCGACCGGCGCCGATCCGGCCGGCGGTCGCCCCGGTCGCCCGCACGACGAGCGGGAAGGGCTTCGAGCAGGCGCTCGCGGGCAGCGTGTAGTCGTGGACGGCGGCCTTGAACTTGGGCGCGAGCTGGGGGGCGGCGACCCGCACGCCGGCGTCGGCGACTCCGGCCGCGCCGAAGGTCGCGGCGCAGGCGAGGCAGGCGGCTGCGGTCAGGTTGAGGCGGCGCATCAAGGTCGTTCCCCCAGGCTGCGGCACTCTACCCGGCCGCCAGGCGGCCGCAACCACATGGCTGCGCCTAGGCGCGGCTGACCGCGATGCGCAGCTCGCGCCCGTCGACCCGCTCGACAGCCGCATCGTCGCCCCCGGCGCTCCCGTAGGCGACCGAGGTCGCCAGCACCTCGCCGGAGAGGTAGGCCTCGTGCTCGCGGGCGGCGGCGAGCAGCTCCTCGTCTCCCTCCAGCGCCAGCTCGATCCGGTCGGTGATCTCCAGGCCGGCGCCGCGGCGGGCGCCCTGCACGGCGTGAACGATCTCCCGCGCCAGGCCCTCGCGGCGCAGCCCGTCGTCCAGCTCCAGCTGCAGCGCCACCGCATGGCCCGCCTCGGCCTCCACCTCGTAGCCCTCGAGCGGCTCCAGCGCCAGGGTCAGGTCCTCTTCTCCCAGCGTGTGGTCGCGGCCCTCGACCGCGACGCCGACCTCGCGCCCCTCGGCCAGCGCCGTCGCGACCTGCGCGGCGTCGAGGGCCTCGACCGCGGCGACGAGGAGCGGCATCTGCTTGCCGAATCGCGGACCCAGCGTCCGGTAGTTCGGCTTCACCGCATAGGAGGCCAGCTCGGCCTCCTCGGAGACGAAGTCCAGCTCCTTGACGTTCAGCTCCGCGGTGACGAGGTCGGCGCGCGCCTCGATCGCGGCGCGCTCCGCGTCGTTGGCGACGATCACCGCGCGGCGCAGCGGCTGGCGCACCTTGACCTTGGCCTGGGCGCGGGCGGCGCGGCCCAGCTCCACGGTGCGGCGCACGGCGGCCATCGCCTCCTCCAGCTGCGGGTCAGTCGACTGCGGGTCGGGCTCGGGAAAGTCGCGCAGGTGGACGGAGTCGGGCGCCCCGTCGAAGCTTTCCGCCTCGCCGCCGGTCAGGTTGAGGTGGATCTCCTCGGCGAGGAAGGGGGTGAAGGGGGCGAGCAGCGCCGCCGTCTCCAGCAGGCAGTGGCGGAGCGTCGCGAAGGCCGCCCGGTCGCCCTCCCAGAAACGCCGCCGCGAGAGCCGCACGTACCAGTTGGAGAGCTCCTCGACGTAGGCGGCGATCTCCCGCCCGGCCGAGGTGCAGTCGAAGGCGTCCATGCGCTCGACGACCGCGGCGGTCGTCGCCTGGAGCCTGGAAAGCGCCCAGGCGTCGAGGTCGGCGGACGGCGGCGGTGGCTCGCGGAAGTCCTCCGGGGTCAAGCCTTCGGCGTTGGCGTAGAGGACCCAGAACGAGTACGTGTTCCAGAGGGTGAGCAGGAACTGGCGCACCGCCTCGCCGACCGTCTCGACCGAGAAGCGGTAGCCGGCCCAGGGCTGCTGCGCGGTCAGGTAGTACCAGCGGAAGGCGTCGGCGCCGTGGGCGGAGATCACGTCCCAGGGCTCGACCACGTTGCCCTTGCTCTTCGACATCTTCTGCCCCTCGGGGTCGAGGATCAGGCCCAGGCAGACGCAGTTGCGGTAGCTGGTCTCGTCGAAGAGCAGGGTCGACTCGGCCAGCAGCGTGTAGAACCAGCCGCGGGTCTGGTCGATCGCCTCGCAGATGAAGTCGGCGGGGAAGCGCTCCTCGAACAGCTCCTTCCCCTCGAAGGGGTAGTGGAACTGCGCGAAGGGCATCGCGCCGCTGTCGTACCAGGTGTCGATCACCGACTCGACGCGGCGCATCTCCCATTCGCAGTCCGGGTTGTCGCACTTCACGACAACGTCGTCGATGTGTGGACGATGTAGATCCTCGGGGAGTTCTCCCGTCGCTCTGTCTGCAAGTTCTTCAACCGATCCTGCACAGAAGTGCTTCCCACAGGTCGGGTTCGTGCAACGCCAGATCGGCAGCGGCGTGCCCCAGTAGCGGTCGCGCGAGAGCGCCCAGTCGACGTTGTTCTCCAGCCACTTGCCGAAGCGGCCGTGCTTGATGTGCTCGGGGTGCCAGCCGATCCGCTCGTTGTTGGCGAGCAGCCGATCCCGCGCCTCAGAGGTTTGGATGTACCAACTCGCCTTTGCGTAGTAGATCAGCGGCGTGTCGCAGCGCCAGCAGTGCGGGTAGGCGTGCTCGTAGGACTGCTCGCGGAAGAGCAGACCCCGGCGGTCGAGGTCGTCGATCAAGTCGCGGTTGACATCGGGGTCTTTGACGAAGCGCCCCTCGAAGCCGGCTACGCGCTGGTCGAAGCGGCCATCGAGACCGACCGGGTTGTAGAGAGTTCCGAGACCTCGCATGTTCGGGTCGAAAATGTCCCTTTCGGCCGCCAGATCGAAGTCGTCCTCGCCGAAGGCCGGTGCAATGTGGACCAGACCGGTGCCGTCTTCAACGCTGACGAAATCAGCCTCCATCACCCTGAACTTGCGGCCTGGCTTTCGGTCGGTGAGCTCGAAAATGGGGCCCTCGTACCAATGCTGGGCAAGTTCAGAGCCCCGCACCTCGCCAACGATTTTTGCTCCCTCTCCAAGAACCTGCTCGACACGGTCCCTGGCCAAGATCAAGGTTTCGCTGCCGACTTTCGCCTTCGCATACGTGACGTCCCCCGCGACCGCGACACCCTCGTTGCCAGGCAGGGTCCACGGCGTCGTCGTCCAGATCAGCAGCCACTCGCCTGTCCTGCGGCGCTCGTCGTCCAGCAGCGGCAACTTCACGTAGACCGACGGATCCTCGACGTCTCTGTACGCGAGCGCGACCTCGTGCGAGGAGAGCGCGGTGCCGCAGCGGGGGCAGTAGGGGACGACCTTGTGCCCCTCGTAGAGGCGGTCGTCGTCCCAGAGGCGCCGCAGCGACCACCAGACCGACTCGATGTAGTCGTTGTCCAGGGTGACGTAGGGGTCGTCGAGGTCGATCCAGAAGCCGATCCGCTCGGTCAGGCGCCGCCACTCGCCGACGAACTCGAAGACGGAGTCGCGGCAGCGGGCGTTGAACTCGGCGATCCCGTACTCCTCGATCTCCTGCTTGGAGGAGATCCCGAGCTGCTTCTCCACCTCCAGCTCGACCGGCAGCCCGTGGCAGTCCCAGCCCGCCTTGCGCGGCACCCGGTAGCCGCGCATCGTGCGGTAGCGGGGGTAGACGTCCTTGAAGACGCGGGAGAGGACGTGGTGGGAGCCGGGCCTGCCGTTGGCGGTCGGCGGGCCCTCGTAGAAGCTCCAGGTCTCGGCGCCTTCGCGGTTGGCGAGCGAGCGGGCGAAGACATCCGCCTCGCGCCAGCGCTCGAGGACCCGCTCCTCCAGCTCGGGGAAGGACTGCTTGGGGTCGACTGGCTTGAAACCGGGCATCACAAACTTTCGCGCTCCGCGCTCATAGTGCGGCGATTCTATGGACGGGGTTAGGCTGCGCGGTGCATGGGCATCGACATGAACGGCAAGACGGTGCTGGTCACCGGCGCGGCGCGTGGGATCGGCTTCGAGATCGCGCGGCAGGCACAGCTGCGCGGCGCTTCGGTCGCGGTGGTCGACCTCGACGCCGGCGAGGCGCGCGAGGCGGCGGAGCGGATCGGCGAGCGGGCAATCGGGATCGCCGCCGACGTCACCGACCAGGGGGCGATGAACGCCGCCGTCGCGGAGACGGTGGAGCGCTTCGGCGGCCTCGACATCGCGGTCGCCAACGCCGGCATCGCCCCGAGCACCGTCACCACGGCCCGCCTGGCGCCTGCCGAGGAGTGGGAGCGGGTACTCGAGGTTGACCTGCTGGGGGTGTGGCGGACCGCGCGGGCGGCGCTGCCGCAGATCGTCGAGCGCCGGGGGCACATCGTCCTCGTCTCCTCCGGATACGCCTTCGTCAACGGGATGATCAACAGCGCCTACGCGAGCGCCAAGGCGGGAGTCGAGTCCCTGGGGCGCTCGCTGCGAACGGAGTTGATCCCACTGGGCGCCAGCGCCGGCGTCGCCTATTTCGGTTTCGTCGACACGAAGATGGTTCAGGACGCCCTCGAGCGGCCCGGAGCCGGCAAGCTCCAGGAGTACCTGCCCGAGCGGGTGCTGCGACGAATCACGCCCGACGAGGCTGCCGCGGCGGTGGTGCGCGGGATCGAGGAGCGAGCGCCGCGCACCTTCGCCCCCAGGTGGCTGCGCTACGTCTCCGCACTGCGGGGGGTCATCGGCCCACTGACAGACCGCCGCTTCGAGCGAGATCCGCGCCTGGCGGAGACGATCCGCGAGATCGAAGCCGCATCGACAGGCCAGTAACCGCGTCCTCCTTGCGGTTCTCAAGCAAACGGCTCCGGAGTCGATAGTCCATGCATGCCGGGCGCTCGCTCGAAGGTCGCTGTCCTCGTGGCACTGTGCTGCATCGTCGTCGTGGCGACGGCGAGCGCCGGGCCGCGGGCCACCCGGACCGTCCACGCGCCCGGCAAGCTCGTTCCGATCCCGGCCTCGATCCCGCACGAGCCCGGGGACATGGTCGACAGGCGCATCGTCCCCAACCTGCGCTGGCTGGCGTCGCGCTTCCCGATCTACGTGACCGACGGGTACTCCGGCCCCCTGCCCGGCGGCGGGCACGCCGGCTGCCGCGGCTGCCACGTGCGCAACTCCGACCACCACAACGGCCTCGCGGTCGACATCGTCCCGCTGCGCTGGAGCCCCCGGTGCGACCGCAACTGGCGCGGCATCACCCGGCTCGCCCGCTGGGCGGAGCCACGCCAGAACCGGCCGGTCGCGCCCTTCAGGTGGGTCGGCTACGACGGCGACGCGCACCACGGCTGCGGCCACCATCTGCACCTCTCCTGGAATCACTCTCCCGCGACCCCGTTCCGGCTGGCCGGATCCGTCGAGGTGTTCGCGGTGGGCTCGCCCCCGGGCGGGCGGGGCGACTCCGGCAGTGCTCCCACTTCGGGCGGGTCGAAGTCGGGCCGGGTCAAAAGGCCCCGGCCGAAGCGCCCGGAGAGGCCGCGACCGCCACGCGGCGTGCGCGGCGGCCAGGCGACGGCGCGGCCCGCGCCCACCCTCCAGAGCGGGGGAATCTCCCACGCCGGATCGAACAACGGCGGCATCTCCCCCGCCGGGTAGCGCCAAGGCGGGGCTCATAGGATGGGCCGATGCCGCGACTCGGCATCACAGCTCTGACCGCCTGCCTTGCGGGCGCCGCGATCGCCGGCGGCTGCGGGTCCCCGTCCGATGAGACTCCCTCTGCCTGCCTGCGGAGCCCGGACGTCTACCAGCAGGCACTCCGGGCCGCGCCCGCCGAGGTGACGCTGCCGGGCGGCGTGCCGATCTCCGACTGCCTCGCCGAGAACCAGAAGGCCGGCGACCTGGCCCGGGTCGGCGAGTCGATGGTGGTAGCGGCCACCCGCCTCAACCTGGCGGGCCGCGAGCGGCCCCGAGGGCCGGTGCCGCTGCAGCTCGGCTACCTGGTCGGCGCCGCCGAGCGCGGCGCCGAAAGCACCGGCGGCATCCACGCCGACCTGATTCGCCGCCTGAACAGCGCCGCCCGCTCGAGGGGGTCGGGCAGCCTCCTCCCCTTCCCCTTCGTCCGCAGGTACGAGAGTGGATACGCTGCCGGCCGCTCACATGAGTGATCAAACGGGTCCGAAAACCAAGCGGCTGTGGGGCAGTGAAACCACCAAGGCCGTCGAGAACTTCCCGGTCTCGGGCGAGCGGGTGCCGACGCCCGTGGTCCGCGCCCTGGGCCGGATCAAGGCGGCATCAGCGCGCGCCAACGGCGAGCTTGACCGGCTCGACGGAGAGCTGGCGGAGCGGATCGCCGCGGCGGGCGACGCGGTCGCGGCCGGGGAGCACGACGACCAGTTCCCGGTCGACGTCTTCCAGACCGGCTCCGGCACCTCCTCGAACATGAACGCCAACGAGGTGATCGCCAACCTCGCCGGCGACGGGGCCCATCCCAACGACCACGTCAACATGGGCCAGTCCTCCAACGACGTGTTCCCCTCCGCCGTCCACCTGGCGGCGCTGGGCGAGGTGACCCGCGACCTGCTGCCGGCGATGGACGCGCTGGCCGGCGCCTTGGAGGCGAAGGCGGAACGCTTCGCCGACGTCGTCAAGGCCGGGCGCACCCACCTGATGGACGCCGTGCCGGTCACCCTCGGCCAGGAGTTCGGCGGCTACGCGGCGCAGGTGCGGCTGGGGATAGAGCGGGTGGAGTCGACGCTGGGGCGGGTCGGGCAGCTGCCGCTGGGCGGCACCGCGACCGGCACCGGCCTCAACACGCACCCGGAGTTCGCGGCCAAGGCGCGGAGGAAGATCGCGGCCGACACCGGCCTGGCGATCTCCGCTCCGATCGATCGCTTCGAGGCGCAGGGCAACCGCGACGCGCTGGTCGAACTGTCGGGCGCGCTGAAGGTCTACGCCATCTCGCTGACCAAGATCGCGGGCGACCTGGCGCTGATGGGCTCCGGGCCGCGGGCCGGCCTCGCCGAGCTGCGCCTGCCGGAACTGCAGAAGGGCTCCTCGATCATGCCCGGCAAGGTCAACCCGGTGATCCCCGAGGTCGCGATCCAGGTCGGCGCCCAGGTGATCGGCAACGACGCGGCGATCTCGGTCGCCGGCAGCCAGGGGCAGTTCGAGCTGAACGTGCGGGTGCCGCTGATCGCCCGCGACCTGCTCGACTCGATCAAGCTGCTCGCCTCCGCCTCACGTCTGCTGAACGAGAAGTGCGTCGCCGGGGTCGAGGCCAACGAGGAGATGACCGAGCGCCACGCGGAGGCGACCCTGGCCACCGCGACCGCCCTCAACCCCCACATCGGCTACGACCGCGCCGCCGACATCGTCAAGGCTGCGGCCGAGTCCGGGCGCTCGCTGCGGGAGGTGGCGCTGGAACAGGGCGTCGAGCCCTCGGTCCTCGAAGAGGCGCTGGATCACCGCCGCATGGCCCGCCCGCACGACGAATAACCGACGGCTGCTCCGCTTCGCGTCCGCTGCCGTCGGCTCCAACTCCAACGTTTTCAAACACCCTGGTCGATTTCTTTTCGGGACTTCGTCCCTACCCCCGGCGTGTCAGCCTTGGAAAGCGATGAAGCGTTCTTCGGTGAGTTCCAGGACGGAGTAGGCGGGGCCTTCGCGGGTGTTGCCGGAGTCCTTGACGCCGCCGTAGGGCATCTGGTCGGCGCGGAAGGTCGGCACCTCGTTGACGAGGACACCGCCGAACTCGAGCGAGCGGCCGGCCTCCAACGCCCGTCCGACGTCGCGGGTGAAGACGCCGGCCTGCAGGCCGAAGCGGGAGTCGTTGGCCATCGCCAGCGCCTGGCCGAACTCCGAGAAGCGGTCGATGGTCGCCACCGGGCCGAAGATCTCCTCGCGCCAGACCTTAGCCTCACGCGGCGGCGCGCCGAGCAGGGTCGGCGCCAGGCAGCGCCCGTCGTCGACCAGCTCGCCGCCGCAGAGCAGCTCGGCGCCGCCGGAGACGGCCTCGTCGACCCACTCCTTGACGCGGTCGCGGTCGTCGGGTGAGATCAGCGGCCCGACGTCCGTGTCGGGATCGAGCGGGTCGCCGACCCGCAGCGCCGCCACGTTGCGGACCAGCCGCTCGACGAAGGCGTCGGCGACGTCCTCGTGAACCAGCACCCGCTGGATCGAGATGCAGCTCTGCCCGGCGTGGGAGAAAGCGTGGACCCGGGCCTTGTCGGCGGCGGTCTCCCAGTCGCCGTCGGAGTGGACGATCAGCGGCGCGTTCGAGCCCAGCTCCAGGTTGACCTTCTTGTGGGGAACGCGGCTGCGGATCCCCCAGCCGACCTTGGAGGAGCCGGTGAAGGTGATCGCCCCGGTCAGCTCGTGCTCGACGATCGCGTTGCCGACCTCGCCACCGGAGCCTGGCACCACGCTCAGCCAGCCCTCCGGAAGGCCGGCGTCGACCAGCGCGTGGGCGAGCTTCAGAGCGGAGATCGGAGTCTGCCCGGCCGGCTTCAGCACGACGGCGTTGCCGGCGGCGAGCGCCGGGCCCAGCTTGTGGGCGACCAGGTTGAGTGGGAAGTTGAAGGGGCTGATCGCGCCGACGACCCCGTAGGGGACGCGCACCATCACGCCGAGCTTGCCGGCGCCGGCCGCGGAGGCGTCCATCGGCACCGTGCCGCCGCTCAGCTTGCGGGCTTCCACCGCGGAGAAGGTCAGGGTCTCGACGCAACGGCTCGCCTCCACCCGCGCCGTCTTCAGCGGCTTGCCCGCCTCGGCGGCGATCGCCAGCGCCAGCTCCTCCTCGCGCTCGGCGACCAGGTGGGCGGCGCGGTCGAGCACCGCCGCCCGCTCGTGCTGGGGGAAGTCGCCGGCGTCGAAGGCCTCGCGCGCCGCGCACACGGCCCGGTCGACGAGGTCCGCGTCGCCCCGCGCCACCCGGCCGACGACGGTGCGGTCGTAAGGGCTGCGCACCTCGTCCCACTCACCGGTCGCGGTCCACTCGCCGGCGGCGAGCAGCCGGTGGTCGGCCGCTTCGACGGTCTCTGTGGCCATCTCGGTCCTCCTTTCCGCTCACACGCCCCTGGGAGAGCGTACCCCGGTGCAGGCCGCGACATTCATGCCACGAACCTGTTGGGGCGACATGGCACCCGCTCCACGACAGCCCCTGCCCGCCTTCGCGGTCGCCCTGCCTGCGCTGGTCGGCCTTCTCCTTGCCCTGACCGCGCCCCATGCCGAGGCCAGGGTGACCTGGGTCGTCAAGGGCCACGGCTTCGGCCACGGCGTCGGGATGAGCCAGTGGGGCGCCTACGGGTTCGCCAAGCGCGGGCGGAGCCACGCCGCGATCCTGCGCCACTACTACCGCGGCGCCAGGCTCGGGCGCGTCTCCGGGCCGCGAGTCGTCAGGGTGCTGGTCGGCATCGACGGCGGCAACGTCGACTTCAGCGGCGTGCGGGCGGCCTGCGGCCGTCGCCTCGACCCGAGACGCGACTACCAGGCGAGCCGACGGGGGGCGTCGGTGCGGCTGCTCGGGGTGCGGGGCGCGGTCCTCGCCGGCTGCGGAAAACGCCTGCGAGCCGCCGGCGGCGGCCGGGTCCGGATAGCCGGGATCGGCGCCTATCGCGGCGCGCTGGAGGTCGTGCCGACCCGCAGCAACTCCGGCTCGCTGAACGTCGTCAACGCGGTCCCGGTCAACCAGTACGTGAAAGGGGTGATCGCCAACGAGTCGCCGGCGTCATGGCCGATGGCAGCGCTGCGCGCGCAGGCGGTCGCCGCCCGCTCCTACGCGCTTTCAACGGGGGTCGGCGGCAACGGCTTCGACCACTACGACGACACCCGCAGCCAGGTCTACGAGGGGATCGCCGGCGAGACGGCGCGCACCAACCGCGCCGCCGGCCGGACGGCGAGCCAGGTGATGAAGCACCGGCGCGGGATCGCGCAGACCTACTTCTCCGCCTGCTCGGGCGGCCACACCGAGAGCGTCCAGAACGTCTTCTTCGGGGAGCCGGTCCCCTACCTGCGCGGCGTTCCGGACCCCTTCGACTTCCACTGCCCGCTGCACAGCTGGACGCTGCGCTTCTCCGGCGCCGCGATCAGCGCCAAGCTCGGCTCGCTGCTGCGCGGCCGGCTGCTGCGCGTGGTCGTGACGCGGCGCGGCGCCTCGCCGAGGATCGTCCGCGCCCGTCTCGTCGGCACCGGCGGCACCACGACCGTGAGGGGCGACTCGCTGCAGTACGCGCTCGGCGCATACGACCGCTGGATGCGCTTCATCAAGCTGGTCGACGGCAAGCGGGTGGCGGACAGCGGCAGCGGCGCCCGGGACGGAGGTGGCGGTGGCGGCAGCCGCAAGAGACCTCCTGGCAACGGCACCGGGGGGGCGCCCTCCTGACGCCGAACGTCCCAATTCCCCCCGCATAGCGGGCACTCACGGACGTTCGTCGCAGAGAAAGCCGCGACTCGCGCGTTTGCGGCTAAGTTCTCGGTGTGGACCAAGGGGCGAGATTCCCGGATGTGGCGACCAAGGCCGGCCACTACGAGAGCTTCTACATCAAGGCCTGCCGGCCCGGGGGCGGGCAGGGAATGTGGATCCGACACACGGTCCACAAGCGTCCGGGCAGCGAGCCGAACGCCTCGATCTGGTTCACGCTGTTCGAGCGCGACGCGAACGGCCCGCGGGCGACGAAGGCGACCTTCCCGACGCCGGCGCTATCGGCTACCGGCGGGTCCTGGGTCCGTGTCGACGAGTCGGACATCGGGCCGGGGCGGGCGCAGGGCTCGATCGAGACGGACGCGCTGCGCGCCTCCTGGGACCTGAGGTTCGACGCGGACGCAGAGCCCTGCCAGTACCTGCCGGCCGAGTGGCTCTACCGAGCGCCGCTGCCCCGCACCAAGTTCGTCGCTCCGGTGCCCAGCACCCGCTTCGAGGGCGATCTGGAGTTGAACGGCCAACCGGTCGAGATCGCGGGCTGGCCGGGGATGATCGGCCACAACTGGGGCAGCGAGCACGCCGAGCGCTGGGTGTGGCTGGAGGGAACCGGCTTCGAAGGCGACCCGGGCGCCTATTTCGACACCGGCGCGGCGCGGGTCAAGGTCGGCCCCTGGACCACCCCCTGGATCGCGGCCGGGATGCTGCGGCTGGGCGGCGAGACGCACCGGCTGGGGGGTCTGAACAGGGTTCGCGGAACGAAGGTCCGTGAGTCGCCGACCTCCTGCGAGTTCGTGCTGCCCGGCGACGGGATCCTGGTGCGCGGCCGCGTCTCGGCGCCGAAGAAAGACTTCGTCGGCTGGGTCTACGCCGACCCCGACGGGCCCGAGCACAACACCGTCAACTGCTCGGTCTCCGACCTGGAGCTGACGGTCGAGCGCAGCGGCAAGCCCTCACGCACCCTCACCCTGCCGGCCGGCGCCGCCTACGAATTGGGCATGCGCGAGACCGACCACGGGATCCCAATTCAGCCGTATCCCGACGGCTAAACCTTGATCGTTACTACGTCTCCGTCTCGAATGACGTAATCGCGGCCTTCGATGCGAAGCAGGCCGCGGTCGCGGGCGGGCGCGTAACCGTCGCACTCGACCAGCTCGTTCCAGCCGATCGCCTCCGCCTTGACGAAGGCCTCCTGGATCTCGCCGTGGATCGTGCCGGCCGCCTCCCAGGCGGTAGCGCCGCGACGCAGCGGCCGAGCGACGGCCTCCTTGCCCTCGCCCGCCGTGAAGAAGGTGATCAGGTCGAGCAGGTCGTAGGCGGCGCGGATCAGACGGCCGAGCCCGGAGCCCTCGACGCCGTATGACTCGCGCATCTCCTCCGCCTCGGCGGGGTCGAGCTCGGCCAGCTCAGCCTCGATGCGGGCGCTGACCGCGACCGTGCCGGCGCCGATCGCGGCGGCATGGGCGGCGACCGGCTCCGGCACGTCGGCGTCGCCCTCGTCGACGTTGGCGACGTAGAGGATCGGCTTCGAGGTGAGAGCCTGGAGTTGCCGGGGCGCCTCGGCCGCCGCTTCCGGAACGGGAACCGAGCGTGCCGGCTTGCCGGCCGCCAGCGCCTCGCGCACCGCCTCCAGCCAATCGCGCTCGCCGACCGCCTCCGCGTCGCCGGACTTGGCCTGCTTCGCGACCCGCTCCAGGCGGCGCTCCGCCTGCTCGTAGTCGGCGAGCAGCAGCTCGGTCTCGATCGTCTCGATGTCGGCGAGCGGGTCGACGCGGCCGTCGGGGTGAGGTACGTCGCTCTCCGTGTGGCAGCGGACGACGTGGCAGATCGCGTCGGTCTCGCGGATCGAGGCGAGAAACCGGTTGCCCAGCCCCTCTCCCTCGGAGGCGCCCTTGACCAGCCCGGCGATGTCGTGGAAGGAGATCGTCGCCGGCTCCAGCTTCGAGCTGCCTACGGTCTCGGCCACCCGGGCGAGGCGGTCATCGGGCACCTCGGCGATCGCCACGTTCGGCTCGATCGTCGTGAACGGGTAGTCGCCGGTCGGCGCCCCGCCCCTCGTCAGCGCGTTGAACAGAGTGGACTTGCCCGCGTTCGGCAGGCCGACGATTCCCACCTTCACGGGATCAAGCCCCGGCCGCCGGCTCCTCCGCCTCCGGTGGAAGCGGTGCGAGATTCCCGATCAGTGTCCCCAGCAGCGCGCCGGCAAGGACATCGCTTGGGTAGTGCATTCCAAGGTAGGGGCGACCGAGGCAGAGCGCCACGGCGAGGGCACCGAGCGGAACTCGCGCGGACGGCTCGACGCGGGACAGTGCAACCGCAGCGGCCGCAGACGAAGTGGCGTGAGCGGACGGAAACGAGAGCTTGCTGGGCGCACGGGCCAACGGGGGGTGCTCGGTTATCACCGGCCGCTGGCGCCCCACCGCCTTCTTCACCGCGAAGTTGACGACTATCGCGGTGGGCGCGACGAGAGCGCCGGCGAGCCAGCGGGAGCGCCTCCGGCCGTCGAGGGCGGCGCCGGAGATCCCGATCGCCATCCACACCGCCCCGTACTCGCCGGCCAGGCCGAGAGCCCTCATCGTCCTCTCAGCGGAGGCCGCGTGGCCGCGGGTGCGGAGCGCGCGCAGGACCGCCTGGTCGACCGCACCGGCCACCGCGGCGGGCGTCCGCGCCCGCGCGATCCACTCCGCGCTGCGACTGCGCTTCTGTCGTTTGAGGCGTTCGAGCACCGGCGCAGGATAGGACGAGTGAGGCGCCGCGCGCTGGTCAGAGCTCGCGGCGCACGAGCTTGGTCGCCTGCTCGGCGATTCGCTGGCGCGGAGAGCGCCGGCTCCAGCGCCCCGGCCGGATTGCCTCGGAGCGCTCGAGGTCGCGCTCGAAGCTCTCGCGCAGCAGACCGCTGAAGCGGGTGCCCCAGACGCCGAGGGTCGCCTCGTCGTGGAGCTGGAAGGAGCGGTTGTCGAAGTTCATCGAGCCGACGGTGGCCCAGTGGTCGTCGACGATCATCGTCTTCGCGTGCAGCATCGTCGGCTGGTACTCGAAGAGCCGGACGCCCCCGTCCAGCAGCTCCTCGTAGGCGGCCCGGCCCGCGGTCCGCATCAGGTCCTTGTCGATATGGGGCCCGGGAACGATGATCCGCACATCGACTCCGCGCTGGGAGGCCTCCCGCAGCGCGCCGATGAATGCGGGGCGGGGGGCGAAGTAGGCCGACGTCAGGTCCAACGACCTGCGCGCCGAGGCGATCGCCAGGTAGTAGATCGCCTCGGTGTTCGTGTCGCCGACGCCGGCCGTCGAACGGATCAGCTGGACCCGCTCGCCGCCGGGCTCCGGCTCCAGCTCGGGCAGGTAGCCCTCTCCGCCGAGCACCTCCCCGGTCGCCTCCAGCCAGTGCTCGGCAAAGGCTCCCTGAAAGCCGCGAACGACCGGCCCCCGCACCCGGACGTGGGTGTCGCGCCACTCGTCCGGCCCCTCCGCGTCTCCGTCCCACTCCTTGGCGATCCCGACCCCGCCGGTCAGGCCGACCCGTCCGTCGACGATCAGCAGGCGGCGATGGGTCCGGTGCGTGAGGCGGCCCAGCGAGTACGGGCGCGGTGGCCGGAAGCGGCAGACGTCGGCGCCGGCCCGCTCCATCTCCTCGGCCAGCCCTGAGTTCATCTTCACCGAGCCGAGGGCGTCGAGCAGGACCTTGCACTCGACTCCCGCCCGGGCCCGTTCGCAGACCGAGCGCGCCACCTCGGTGGCGATCTCGCCCGTCCAGTAGATGTAGGTCTCCAGGCATAGGGTCCGCTCGGCGCCGCGAATCGTCTCCAGCAGCGCCGGGAAGATCTGCCTGCCGTTGATCAGCAGCTCGACTTCCCCGCCCTCGTTGACCGGCTGCCCGGTCAGCGCCTCCGCCGCCCGCATGAAGTCGGGAGAGTCGACCTCCACGCCCCCGAGCAGCTCGTAGCCGAAGGCGCCCTCCCGCCGGTGACGCAGGCTCTCGCTCCCGTACCAGGCCAGGCCGCCGGCGAGCGCCACCGCCGGGCCTGCCCACAGACGGGGATCGCGCCGCGCCGGCGGGCGACGACGAAGGGGCGAGGGCAGCGACGGGTTCATCCGACCACCAGCTCGAACGCGCCCGGCTCAACCCGAAGCCCAACCGCACCCGACTCGACGATCTCTCCGTCGACGTTCAGGTCGGTGCCCGGGCCGACTTCCAGCTCCGCCTCGCGGCAGTCGCTCACGCGCACATCACGCTGACCCTCGACGGCCGCTCGCCGCATGCCATACGCGCGCCAGAGCAGAAAAGGACGCGGGCCGGCGGGCACGGCGACGACGTGCAGCCTGCCGTCGTCCAGCGAGCCCCGCACCGAGGAGCCGGCACCGAACGCGCCCGAGCGGGCGAGGATCGCCTGCCAGGCCGAACCCGAAAAGAGACGCTCTCCGTCGCAGGAGACCGCGCACTCCACCGGCTGGGCGCGCAGGCCTGCACCGAGCGCCCCGACGAAGTAGGCGAGCGGTCCCAGCCTCCCCTTGAGGCCGGCCGCTCGGCGGGCAGCCTTCGGGGAGAGGCCCACGCTGACGGCGTTGACGAACGGCCGCTCGCCGACCCAGCCGATGTCCACCGGTCGCGTCCGGGAGCCGAACAGGGCCGTCCGGCAGGCGGCGTCGACCGCCTCCGGCAGGCCGGCGGCGGAGGCGAAGTCGTTTGCGGTGCCGATCGGGATCACCGCAATCGGCATACCCTCCTTTCCCGCTCTCGATGCAGCCGGTGCGATCGAGCCGTCGCCGCCGGCGATCGCGAGGCGGTCCCTGCCGCTCTCCACCGCCTCCGCGAGCTGGTCGAGATCGAAGGCCCGGACATCCGCGCCGGCTCCGCGCAGCCGATCCACGACCGCGTCGGCACCGCCCGAGCCCGACTTGCGATTCGCGACGAGGGCGATCGAAGGAGCGGAGGCCACTCACTCAGGCTAGATCAACCCGTGCGCGCGGCCGGGAGCCCGCGCCAACCCGGCGTCGGGCAGAATCAGGCCATGCCCTCCGGCGGCACAGAGCCGACGATGGTCCCGGGCTACACCCACATCCCCGGTCACCACTGCGGGTCGACCGCGCTGCGCAACCTGCTCGGTTTCCACGGGGTCGAGATCAGCGAGGAGATGGCGTTCGGGCTCGGCGCCGGCGCCTGCCTCTACTACGTGACGATCGAAGGCACCTCGCCCAGCCGCTGGTTCAACGGCCGCACTGCCCGCCTGGAGGAGAGCTTCCGCGACCTGACCGGCGCCGCGCTGGAGATGCGCACCTTCGAGCAGGGCGACGGCGGCGCCTGGGAAGCGGCCCGTGCCGAGGTCGACGCCGGGCGGCCGGCCCTGTTGCTCACCGACCTCTACTACCTCGACCACTACGGCCGCTCCGCCCACTTCCCCGGCCACGCCGTCGTCCTCGCCGGCTACGACGACGAGGTCGCCCACCTCTCCGACACCGGCTTCGAGGAGCTGCAGACGACCCGGCTGGAGAGCCTCGAGAAGGCCCGCCACAGCGACCACCCCGCCTACCACCTGGCCGGGCACATGTTCACGGTCGCCGGGGATGCCGACGCCGAGCAGCTGCGCGCGGCCGCGCCGCGGGCGATCGAGCAGGCGGCCCGCGAGATGCTGGAGCCGAGCATCCAGGGCGGCTTCGCCGGCATGCCCGCCGTGCGCCGCCTCGCCGGGGAGGCCGGCTCCTGGCCGGAGGCCACCGAGGACTGGCAGTGGTGCGCCCGCTTCGGCTACCAGGTGATCGAGCGCCGCGGGACCGGTGGCGGCGCCTTCCGACTGATGTACTCGCGCTTCCTGGAAGAGGCGGGCAGGCCGGAGGCGCCGCTCGCCGCCGAGGCGTCGGCCCGCTGGACCGAGCTGGCGAGCGCCTTCCACGCAGCCAGCGAGCGCGAGGACCCCGACCCTGCCCTGTGGCGGCAGATCGATGCCGCCGCCGGCCACGTCGCGGAGGCCGAAGAGCGGCTTTGGACCTCGCTCGGCTGAGCGCTACTCGGCGAGCGAGAAGCCGACCCGGTGCTCGCCGGAGTCGATTCGCAGGAAAGCGACCTTCGGCAGGTAGAGGGCAAGGACGCCGTCCTCGGTGTGGACGTCCTGCCAGCCGCCCTTCTCCAGCTGCTTGCGCAGATCCTTGAGGTCGTCCTCGGTGAGGCGGGCGGAGATCACCTGGCCGCCCTCGAAGCCGATTTCCACCTTCTGCGCGTCCGCCATCAGTGACCTCCTCCGGCCGGTTCGACGATCTCGGTCAGCACGCCGCCGGTCGAGCGCGGGTGCAGGAAGGCGACGCGGCTGTCGCGGATGCCGACGCGAGGCTCGGCGTCGATCAGCTCCAGCCCGATGCGCCGCAATCCGTCCAGGGTCGCCTCGATGTCGGCAACCGCGTAGGCGACGTGATGCAGGCCGGCGCCCTTGCGGGCAAGGAACTTGCCTACCGCGGTGTCCTCCCCCAGCGGGCGCAGCAGCTCGACGTGGCCCTCGCCGACGTCGAGCAGCACGGCCTCGACACCTTGCGAGTCAACCGTCTCGCGATGCGCCAGCGCCATCTCGAAGCTGCCCTCGTAGAGGGCAATCGCCGCGTCGAGGTCCTCGACGGCGACACCGATGTGGTCGATGCGGCCGAACACGCGCGGCAGTCTACGCGGCGCCCTCTACGCGGAGGACCTCGGCCAGGGCGGCGACGCCGACCTCGAGCTGCTCGGGGGTCGGCTCCTTGGTCGCGACCAGGCGCTGGATCGCGCGGCCGGGGGCGTGGAAGGCGCGGGCCAGGGCGGCGTCGTGATGACGGTCGCTCCAGGTGAACATCTCGACGGCGATCGAGGCGCCGCCGAGCCCGACTCCGGCGCGCACCAGGGGACCCGGTCGCTCGACCAGACGCTCGAGCAGCACCGTGCCGCCGGTCGAGAGCAGCATCATCGGCGCGACCAGGTTGGAGCCGCAGCGGTCGTGCTCCTTGGGAACCGTCGCCGGGTCCTCGACGCCCTGCTCGTAGGCGGCGATCGCCTTGTGCTCGACCCCGTGGTAGGCCGCCAGGTCGCGGTCGCGCATGGCTACCAGCGCCGGCAGCAGACCGAGCGCCTGCACGGCGCTCTCGCGCGCCGGGGAGGCGCGACGGCCACGGCGCATCGCGCCGGTCACGGCGAGCGTGCCACCGATCGCAGCCAGTACCCGCCAGTCCTCGAACGGCAGCCTCGCTGCCGGCAATCGCCGCCTGACGATCGGCAGCACCGCCATCGCTTCCGCCAGGCGCAACGGGCCGCGCAGACCCGGCAGGCGGGCAACCAGACCGGGTGCCAGGGTCGGCTTGCGCTCCGAGCGCGCCTGGATCTCTCCGCCGGAGTCGCGCACCGCCGCGGCCCAGTGGGTCGGCCCGTGAATCAAGAGGCCGTTGCGCAGCGCCATGCCGCCGAGTCGAAGGGGCTCCTGGCTCATGCATGCACCTTAAGGCAGTCGTTGCCCAATCCTGAGGGGCTCTCAAAGAAGTCCGGCCGGAGACCCCCAGTCCAGGCCTCCGGCCGGTGAATCGGCTCTCCCTGGCTTAGCTTGGAAAGCCGACTCTGAAAACACCCACCGCCCGGCTAAGTTGCGCCGGTCACTTGTCCTCCGCCGGTTTGCCGAGGCGCTTGCGGAGCTCTTCCAGCCGCCGCCCCAGCTCCGCCTCGAAACCGCGGTCGGTGGGCCGGTAGAAGCGGCGGTCCTCCAGTCCCGGCGGCAGCAACTGCTGGCCGCTGACCCCGCCCGGCTCGTCGTGCGCGTAGCGGTAGCCGCTGCCGCGACCGAGCTCTTCCGCGCCGGGGTAGTGCGCGTCGCGCAGATAGTCCGGCGGCGCCTGCGCCCCGTGCTCGCGGACCTCGCCGCGAGCCCGACCCAGGGCCTTGTAGGAGGCGTTCGACTTCGGCGCCAGCGCCAGGTAGACCGCGGCCTGGGCGAGGTTCAGCGCGCACTCGGGCAGGCCGACCCTGTCCACAGCGCTCGCCGCCGCGTCGGCGACCAGCAAAGCCTGCGGGTCGGCGTTGCCGACGTCTTCGGAGGCGAGGATCACCATCCGGCGGGCGATGAAGCGCGGGTCCTCGCCGCCCTCCAGCATCACCGCCAGGTAGTAGAGGGAGGCGTCGACATCGGACCCCCGCGTCGCCTTGATCCAGGCGGAGACGAAGTCGTAGTGGCGGTCTCCCTCGCGGTCGTAATCGAGGGCCTTGCGCTGCAGCGCGTCCTCCGCGACGGCGAGGTCGACCGGCTCTCCGCCGGCCCGCTCCACCGCCCGCTCCAGGGCGGAGAGCGCCACGCGCGCGTCGCCGCCGCAGCGATGGGCGAGCATCTCCAGCGCCGCGTCCCGCACCGGCGGCGACTCAGCGATGCCGCGCTCGGGGTCGGCAAGGGCGCGGCGCAGCAGCTCCTCGACCCGCTCGGGCTCCAGCGGCCGCAGCTCGTAGATCTGGCAGCGGGAAAGCAGCGCCGAGTTGACCTCGAAGTAGGGATTCTCGGTGGTCGCGCCGATCAAGGTCAGCAGCCCGTCCTCGACGGCCGGCAGAAGCGCGTCCTGCTGGGCCTTGTTGAAGCGGTGGATCTCGTCGAGGAAGAGGATCGTCGGCCGGCCACTCGCCGCCCGGCGCTCCCGCGCCCGCTCGATCGTGGCCCGGATCTCCGCCCGTCCGGCGTTGACCGCGGACTCCTCCTCAAAGGCCCCCTCCGCCCCGGCGGCCGCGATCCGCGCCAGAGTCGTCTTCCCCGACCCTGGCGGGCCGTAGAGGATCGCGCTGTGGGGGCTGCCGGACTCGATCGCCCTGCGCAACGCGGACCCTTCGCCCAGCACGTGCCCCTGGCCGACCAGCTCGCCAAGGCTTCGCGGGCGCATCCGCACCGCCAGCGGCGCGCCCTCGCCCGGCTCCACCGCGGGCGCTGGGGCCTCTTCGGAGTCGAACAGCCGCCCGTCCATCGCCAGCCAGTATGGAGGAGCGATCCAGTTCGTCCCATCGGCAAGGTCATCCGGCCTAGAATCGCCCCATGGAAGCCGCAACTGAGGTCCGCGCCCCATCCACCCTCGAGTCGCTCAACCCCGCCACCGGTGAGCTGGTCGGCTCGGTGCCGACGATCACGCCGGAGCAGGTGCAGGGGATCGTCGACGACGTGGCCCGCGTTCAGGCCGCCTGGGCGGAGCTGACGCTGTCCGACCGCGCCGCCTACATGCGCCGCGCCGCCGACGCGCTGCTCGCCGACATCGACGAGCTGGCGAAGCTGCTCTCCGCCGAGCAGGGCAAGCCGATCAACGAGGCCTACACGATGGAGCTGCTGCCGACGATCGACGCCCTGCACTGGTGCGCCGACGCCGGGCCGAAGCTCCTGGCCGACGAGAAGATTCGCACCCGCCAGGCCTTCCTGCTCTCCAAGCGCAACCGGTTCGCCTACGAGCCGATCGGGGTCGTCGGCGTGATCGCCCCCTGGAACTATCCGTGGTCGATTCCCTTCGGCGAGGCCGCGATCGCGCTGATGGCCGGCAACGGCGTCGTGCTGAAGCCGGCCAGCCTGACGCCGCTGCTGGGTGAGGCGATCCGTCGCGTGTTCGAAAAGGGCGGCGTGCCGGAGGGGTTGCTGCGCGTGGTGCACGGCGGCGGAAGGGTCGGCGACGCGCTGGCCCGCTCCAGCGCCGGCAAGATCTTCTTCACCGGCTCGGTCGAGGTAGGTCGCAAGGTCGGCGAGGTCTGCGCCCGGCACCTGAAGGGCAGCGTGCTGGAGCTGGGTGGCAAGGACCCGGCGATCGTCTGCGCCGACGCCGACCTGGGCCACGCCGTGCCGGGGGTGCTCTGGGGCGGGTTCGCCAACGCCGGCCAGACCTGCTCCGGGATCGAGCGCGTCTACGTGATGCGCGAGGTCGCCGACGAGTTCGTCGCCGGGCTCGCCCGCGGCGCCCGGGAGATGGAGATCGGTGACCCGATGGAATGGAACACCGAGATCGGCCCGATGACCTCGGAGGAGCAGTACGAGCTGGTCTGCGAGCTGATCGACGACGCCGTCGCCGCCGGGGCCGAGAAGCTCTGCGGCGGGCCGACCGAGGTCCCCGGCCTCTCCGGCAAGTTCGTCGCCCCCACCGTGCTGACCGGCGTCACGCACGAGATGCGGATCATGAAGGAGGAGATCTTCGGCCCGGTGATCCCGGTCGTCGTAGTCGACTCCGAGCAGGAGGCGCTCGACCTCGCCAACGACTCGGAGTTCGGGCTCGGCGCCTCGGTCTGGACCACCAACCGTCAGAAGGGGGAGCGGCTGGCCCGCCGTCTCGAGTCGGGGATGGTCTGGATCAACGACCACTCCTTCAGCCACGGCGCCTGCCAGTGCGCCTGGGGCGGCGTCAAGGATTCCGGGGTCGGCCGCTCGCACTCCAAGTTCGGCTTCTACGAGTGCGTCAACGTCAAGCACCTGACCTGGGAGCCGGGCATGGCCCGCTCCTTCTGGTGGCACCCCTACGACCGCACGCTCGGCGAGGCGGTGCGCGCCTCGGCGAAGCTGCTCTACGGCAAGGGCGGCGAGCGCGGCCGGGCGTTGCTCGAGGGAGCCGGCCCGCTGCTCAAGGTCGGTGCCCGCACCCTGCGCAAGCGCCGTTGAGCGAAGCCGCGATCGCGGTCAGCGCGCTGCGCCGCGACTACGGCGAGCGGGTCGCCCTGCGCGACGTCGAGTTCGAGCTGGGCGCGGGCGAGTCGCTGGTCGTGCTCGGCCCGAACGGCTCCGGCAAGACGACCCTGCTGCGGGTGCTGGCGACGCTGCTGCGCCCGAGCGGCGGCGAGGCGCGGGTGCTCGGCTGCGAGCTGCCGCGCGACGGCTGGCGGCTGCGCGGCCGGGTCGGCTACCTCGGCCATGCGCCGCCGCTCTACCGCGAGCTGAGCGGCCGCGAGAACCTCCGCTTCCACGCCCGCCTGCACGGGTTGGAGCGGGCCGCGGCGGAGGAGCGGATCGACGCGCTCCTCGCCGCGGTCGGCATGCAACGGCGGGCCGACGAGCGGGTCGAGGCGCTCTCCGCCGGGATGCGCCAACGGCTGGCGATCTGCCGCTGCGTCCTGCACGAGCCGGTGCTCCTCCTGCTCGACGAGCCGGACTCCAACCTCGACGCCGAGGGTCGGGAGCTGGCACGCGAGCTGATCGGACCGGGCGACGGGCGCACCCGCGTCGTCGTCACCCACGACCCGGAGCGGGCGCTGCCGGACGCCGACCGGGTGCTGCGGCTGAGGGTCGGCGGCGAGGCGGTGGTCGAGTGAGCGCATTCGCCGCAATCCTCGCCAAGGACCTGCGCAGCGAGCTGCGCACGTTGCGCTCACTGGCGGCGATGGTCCTCTTCTCGGTCACCACCTTCGTCATCTTCCGCTTCGGGCTGGACCGCACCAGCCTCGACGGCAGCCTCGCCGCCGGGGTTCTCTGGGTGACGCTGCTCTTCGCCGCGATCCTCGGCATCAACCGCCTCTTCGTCGCCGAGCGGGAGGAGGGCGGCTTCGACGCGATCCGGCTCGCCCCGATCGACCGGACCGCCCTGTTCGCGGCCAAGGCCGCGGCGCTCTTCATCTATCTGGCGGCGCTGGAGGCGGTCGCGGTGCCGGTCTTCGCGCTCTTCTTCCTCGACTCGGCGGCGCCGCTGGCGCCACTGGTCGCGGTGCTGCTGCTCGCCGATCTCGGCCTCGCCGCGACCGGGGCGCTGATCTCGTCGATGGCGGTCAACTCCAGGGCCCGGGACCTGCTGGTGCCGCTGGTGCTGCTGCCGCTGGTCGTGCCGCTGATGATCGCCGCAACCGGCGCCTCGGAACCGCTGCTGGAGCTGGGCGGTCCCGCCTACGATCGCTTCGGGACCTGGCTGGCGGTGCTCGGCCTATACGATCTGGTCTTCCTACTGGTCGGATACGCGGTGTTCGACTTCCTCCTGGAGGACTGAGTGGCAGCGCCGCTCCCACCGCAAAGCAGCATGTACGGCAAGGGCCTCAAACCCCTCTCGATAGCGACCGTGGCGACGCTCGCCGCGGCGTTCTCCCTTGTCTTCTTCTACGCGCCGCTGGACGCCGACCAGGGCTTCGTGCAGAAGATCTTCTACGTGCACGTGCCGCTGGCGATCGTCGCGCTGCTCGGCTTCGTGGGCGGCGGGGTCGCCGCGATCCTGCATCTGCGCAGCGGCGACCGGCGCTGGGACGCGCGCTCCTACGTCGCGATCCACATGTCGGTGATCTTCGGCGTCGCGGTGCTGATCACCGGCGCGATCTGGGCGAAGGCCTCCTGGGGACACTGGTGGGTCTGGGACGAGCCGACCCTGGTCAGCTTCCTGATCGTCTTCCTCCTCTACGCGACCTACTACCCGTTCCGCTATGCGATCGAGGATCCGGAGCGGCAGGCCCGCTACGCCTCGGTCTTCGCGATCGCGGCGGGAGCCTTCGTGCCGCTCAACTTCATGGCGGTGCGGTTGTCGGAGAGCCTCGTCCACCCGCGCGTGTTCGCGACCGCGGAGGGCGGCCTGCCCGGCTCGATGATGCTCACCTTCCTCGTCGCGCTGGCCGGGATGGCGCTGCTCTGGGTCACCCTGGTCAAGCTGGAGCTGACCGCAAAGAGCGCCTCCGGCCAGCTCTCCCGCCTGCGCCGAGCGCTCGACGCGCCGGCCGAGTCGACCCGCCCCCCCTCGCGCGTCGCGCCGGAGGTCTCCTGATGCCGGCCCTTCCCCTCGACGAAGCGGGCAAGTACGTGGCGGGCGCCTACGTCGTCTTCATGGCGCTGATCCTGATCTACGTCGCGATCATGGCCGTCAAACTGCAACGCATCGAAAGAGAACTACGCGAACTCGCCTCATTCGTGGAGGCAGCGGCCGGAGACTCCGGAGCACAGTCGCGCCACCACCCGGCACGCCCGGACGCGGGAGCGAGGGCGCAAGGCAGCCAGTCGTCATCAGTGCGCCCGAGCGGGAGCGGAGGACGTGCCGACGATGTCTGAACTGCTTGCTCTCGGCGTCTCCCACAAGACGGCGTCGCTGGAGCTGCGCGAGCGGCTGGCCCTGACCGAGGGGCGCGCCGTCGGCGTGCTCGGCGAGCTGACCGCCACGGCGCCGATCTCCGAAGCTGCAGCCGTCTCCACCTGCAACCGAACCGAGCTGTACCTGGTAGTCAGCGAGTCGGTCGAGGCGGAGTCCACCGCGCTGGGCGTCCTCTCCAGCCAGGCCGAGATCCGTCCCACGGAGCTGCTCGGCAATCTCTACTCGCTGCGCGGGACAGAGGCCGCTCGCCATCTCTTCCGCGTCACGGCCGGGCTCGACTCGATGATCCTCGGCGAGGCGGAGATCCAGGGACAGGTGAAGCGCGCCTACGAGCTGGCCCTGGTCGAGGGTGCGACCGGGCCGATCCTCAACCGCCTCTTCCGCGGCGCCCTGTCAGCGGGCGGCCGAGCCCGCGAGGAGACCGGGATCAGTGAGAAGGGCCTTTCCGTCTCTTCGGTCGCGGTGGAGCTGGCGCGGCGCTCCCTGGGAGACCTCTCCGAGCGCAAGGTGCTGGTCGTGGGCGCCGGAGAGACCGCGGAGCTGACCGCCCGCGCCCTCGTCGCCCGCGGTGGCGCGACCGTCTTCGTCGCAAACCGCCACTACGACCGGGCGATCGGGCTGGCGCAGCGCTTCGGCGGACAGGCGGTCCGCTTCGACGACCTTCCCGCCCAGCTCGAGGCCGCCGACATCGTCGTCTCGGCGACCACCTCCCCTCATCACATCGTCGAGCGCGACGGCCTAGCCCAGGTGATGGAGCGGCGAGGCGGGCGGGCGCTGTTGATCGTCGACATCGCCGTGCCCCGCGACGTCGAGCCCGCCTGCCGCGAGCTGCCCGGGGTCAGCCTCTACGACGTCGACGACGTGCAGGCAATCGTCGAGCGCAACGCCAGCGGCCGCGAATCGGAGGCGAAGCGCGCCGAGCACCTGCTGGAGGCGGAGCTGTCGCGCTTCGACCGCTGGCTCGCCTCGTTGGAGGTCGTGCCGACCGTCGCGGCGCTGCGCGAGCGAGCCGACGAGATCATGCGCCGCGTCCTGGCGGAGAACGAGCCCCGCTGGGAGGGGCTCGGCGAGGCCGATCGGGAGCGGCTGGAGTCGATGGCGCGAGCGATCGTCGGGCGGCTCCTGCACGAGCCGACCTTGCGCATGAAGCGCGCCGCCGGCAGCGACGAGGCCTACCTCTACGTCAGCGCGCTGCGCGAGCTGTTCGGGCTGGACGCGGGCACGGCGCCGGAGGAGAGCTCCGACGCAAGCGTGACCCCCATACGTCACAGACGTGCGTAGCGCTACGCACCTCCGAATCGCCACGCGGGGGAGCGCGCTGGCTATGGCACAGGCGGGACACGTCGCTGACCGCCTTTGCGGCGCCGAGCTGGTCGAGGCCTCGAGCGACGGCGAGCCGGGCGACAAGTCCCGCTTCGTGCGCGGCGTCGAGCGGGCGCTGCTGGAGGGGCGCGCGGACATCGGCGTCCACTCCGCCAAGGACCTGCCCGCCGTGCTGTCGGAAGGACTGTCGATCGCCGCCGTCCCGGCGCGCGAGGACCCGGCCGACGCCTGGGTCGGGCTCGGAGCGGCGCTCGACGAGGTGCCCGAAGGGGCACGGGTCGGCACCGCCAGCCTGCGGCGTCGCGCCCAGCTGCTCGCCACCCGCCCCGACCTGCGAGTCGAGGAGCTGCACGGGAACGTCGATACAAGGCTACGGCGGGTGGCGGAGGGGGGCTTCGATGCGGTGGTGTTGGCCCTGGCGGGACTGAAAAGGCTGGGTAAGGAGGGTGAAGTCGCGTTTGTCCTGCCGACTGGCGGAGGGGTTTGTGAGGTTGACGTCGATACAGAACGTCAACCTCACAAACCCCCTGCCTCGCACGCGATGACTCCGGCGGCGGGACAGGGCGCGCTGGTGCTCCAGGTGCGTGTCGATGACAAGGCGGCGCGCGAGGCGGTTGCGGAGTTGGGCGACGACGCGGCGCTGGTGGAAGTGACCGCCGAGCGCGCCGTCGTGGCTGCGCTGGAGGCCGACTGCACGACGCCGATCGGCGTTCTCGCCCGCGTCGAGGGCAAACGCCTGGCCATGGAGGCTTTCGTCGGCCTGCCTGACGGGAACGAATGGATTCGCGATCGGATCGAGGGCGAGGCGGCCGACCCCGTGGCCATAGGCGAGATCCTCGCGGAGCGTCTGATCGGCGCCGGTGCCGCGGACATCCTCGACCGGGCTGGAGCCTGAGTGTCTTCCGGTCTTTGAAATGCACGCTATGCGGGCACAGGGAACAGCGGAATGAAAGGCAGCGTGTCACCCCGTGGTCCGCTGCGCTCGGCTGTCCCCACATGGGGTGGGATTCGATGAGGGCCGGAGTCGTCTACCTGGTCGGGGCCGGGCCCGGCGACCCGGGGCTGATGACCGTGCGAGCACTGGAGCTGATCGCATCGGCAGACGTCGTCTTCTACGACCGCCTGATCCCACCCGGGGCGCTGGACGGCGCTCGTGCCGGCGCCGAGCTGGTCTACGTCGGCAAGCGGCCGGGCAACCCGGCGATGCCTCAGGAGGAGATCGAGCGGCGGCTGGTGGATGCGGCGCGGGCCGGGCACAGCGTCGTACGGCTGAAGGGTGGCGACCCCTTCGTCTTCGGGCGGGGGGGCGAGGAGGGAGAGGCGCTGCGCGAGGCGGGCATCGAGTTCGAGGTCGTTCCCGGCGTCACCGCGGGCGTCGCGGCCGCCGCCTACGCCGGCATCCCGATCACCCACCGCGACGACGCCTCCGCCGTCGCCTTCGTCACCGGCCACGAAAACCCGGAGAAGCCGGGGTCGGCACTCGACTGGGAGGCGCTCGCCCGCTTCCCGGGCACGCTCGTCTTCTACATGGGGGTGAAGCGGCTGGCCGCCAACGCGGCGGCGCTGATCGCCGCCGGCCGCGACCCCGAGGAGCCCGCCGCCGCGGTGGGGCGCGGAACGATGGCCGGGCAGCGCACGGTCACCGCCACGCTCGGCACCCTCGCCGAGGTTGTAGAGCGGAAGGAGATCGGGGCGCCGGCGCTGATCGTCGTCGGCCCGGTCGTCGCCCGCCGCGAGGCACTCGCTTGGCTGGAGCGTCGCCCCCTGCACGGCCGCCGCGTCGTCGTCACCCGCGCCCGCGCGCAGGCCAGCGGGCTCACCGCGACCCTGCGCGAACTCGGTGCCGAGGTCGTCGAGCTGCCGGCGATCCGCATCGAGCCGCGGATCGCTTCCGGCGAGGTGCGACAGGTGGTGGGCCGGATCGGGGAAGGCGAGTACTCGTTGATCTGCCTGACGAGTTCGAACGGGGCGCATCTCTTGTTCGAGGCGATGTGGGAGGCGGGGTTGGATGCGCGGGCGTTAGATGGAGGGACGGAACAGCAGCAAGTAGGGAGTGTCGGCGGCGGAGTTGGTGGTCGGATCCGAGGAGCGGCAACGGTGGCCGCCATCGGGCCGGGGACCGCGCGGGCGCTCGAAGAGCACGGGATCGTCGCCGATGTGGTGCCCGATCGGTTCGTCGCTGAGGCGTTGGTCGAGGCGCTGGCCGACGTGGCAGTGGAGGGACGCCGGGTCCTGATCGCACGTGCAGCCGCGGCGCGCGACGTGCTGCCCGACGCGCTGCGCGAGCGCGGTGCCGAGGTCGATGTCGTCGCCCTCTACGAGACGGTGCGCGAGGAGCCGGACCCGGACCAGGTCGAGGCGGCTCAGTCAGCCGACTACGTCACCTTCACCTCGTCCTCGACCGTGCGCAACCTGGTTGAGGCTTTGGGCGACCGCTTTCCCCGCGAGGCCCGCGTCGTTTCGATCGGGCCGATCACCAGCAAGGCTGCGGGAGAGGCCGGGCTCACCGTCGACGCCGAGGCCGAGCGCCACGACGTGGACGGCTTGCTCGCCGCCCTGCTCGAAGACGTCGCGGAGCAGTAAAGGTGGCGCTTCCGGTGCGCTTTACCCCTGCCATGCGGGCAAAAGGCACACCGCAAGGCGCCGCCACTTCCGTCCCAGTCGACTTTGACCCCTCTATGGGGAGGTCAAAGTCGACTGGGATGTGAGTGAAGTGAGGTTCGGGGCTCCGCACAGGCATTTCGCGGTCACGGAGTCGACCAACGACGTTGCCCGGGAACTGGCCGCGGGGGGGGCGCCGGGAGGCACGGTGGTCACCGCGGCGGAGCAGACCGCGGGCCGCGGGCGGCGCGGGCGGGCCTGGAACGCGCCGGCCGGCAAGGCGCTGCTCTACTCGGCGATCCTGCGGCCCCTGGACGAGCGCCACCTGCTGCTGCCGCTGGCCGTGCCGCTCGCGGTATGCGACACCGCCGAGTCGCTGGTCGACGTCGAGTGCCGGATCAAGTGGCCGAACGACGTCTGGGTGGAGGAGCGCAAGCTGGCCGGGTCCCTGATCGAGGCCCGCCCCCAGGACGGCTGGGCGGTGATCGGCGTCGGACTCAACGTCTCGATCGAGCCGCACGAGTTCCCACCGGACCTCCGCCACCCCGCCACCTCGCTGTCCGACCACGCTTCCGGTGGAACGGACGGCGCGGGTTCCGGTGCGCTTTATGCCCGCTATACGAGCAAAAGGAACACCGGAACGAGCGAGGGGGCACAACTCCCCTACCCAGCAGCAGTTGCGGGCGCCAGAGTGGCCTTGAACGCCTCGCTCTCCCATTGGGTCAGCGCCGACCGGGACGAAATCCTCGCCGCCTACCGCGCGCGCGACGCGCTGCGCGGACGAAAGATCTCCTGGGAGGGTGGCGGCGCGTGCGGCTCAGGCGCGGGTCAGGGCGTCGCCGACGGAATCGACGAGAAGGGCGACCTAATGGTCGTCGTCCCCGGCGACGACCGCGTCGCCCTCGGCGCCGGCGAGGTCAGCCTCAGGCTCTGAGGAGTCGGCGGGCGCTTTCGTCGTCTCCGCCCCGCCGCCGCTTTCCCCGCCCTTCTGCCGCTTGCTGCGCTTGCGCCGGCGCTTGCCGCCGCTCTTCGGGAAGTTGCGCAGCAGCTCGCGGGCGACGGCGGCGGGCTTGCGGGCCATCCGCATGCGGGCGCCGCGCAGCACCTCTTCGCCCTCCGGCGTGTGGGTGACGGCGGCCGCCAGCAGCGCCACCGCGAGGCGGCGGTCCTGCTTGCGCGCAGCGTGGACCAGCCGGCGCGCGTTGCGGCCGTGCGCCCGCCCGGAGGAGTTGACCAGCAGTCCGAGCAGCCGCTTCGTCTCCGGCCAGCGCTGCACCGCGTACTCCTCGTGCAGCTCGCGGGTGTAGGAGGCCAGGCGCCAGACCCATGCCTGCGCCTGGTCCCGCCTGCCCACGCGCCGATCGACCAGCGCCTGCAACAGCGCCTTCGTGCCTGCCCGCTTGTCGTCGCGGCTCCAGGTGCCGACGATGTCGATCGCGTCGTCGAAGGCGTCGGTGTCGCCCAGCGCCGCGATCTCGCCCAGCGCCTTCAGCTTCAGCTGCGAGGAACGGTTGCGCTGCACGCAGGTGAGCAGGAAGCGGCGGCGCAGCTCCTTCGTCTCGTCGCCCTGCAGCATCGCCCGCGCCTTGCGCCAGCCCTGCGGGTTGACCCGCGCCCCGGCCAGCGCCGCCCAGACGTGCTGCTCTGAGTGGTCGAGGTTCTCGACCGCGATCCGCCACATGTCGCGCTCCAGCACCGCCAGGCGGCGCTCCTCCTCGTTGGAGACCGGCACGATCCGCCGCTCGACCCGCACCCGCCGGCCGCGGCCACGTCGCACCGGGCCGACGACGATCGCCCCGCCCCGGTACACGTCGCGGTCGAGCAGGCTGTGCAGGGTGACGATCGTCTCGTCGTGGGTGGTCGCCGGATGGACGAAGTCGATCACCAGCCCGGCCTCCTTGCCGGGCGCGCGCCGCGTCACGCGGCCGACCCGCTGCTGGTAGACCCGCTTCGAGGCGGTCGGCGCCAGGTGCAAGCAGAGCGTCGCCCGCGGCGAGTTCCATCCCTCGGCGAGCAGCATCGCGTTGCAGAGAACGTCGACCTCGCCGCGCTCGAAGGCGGCGAGGATCTCGGTCAGCTCGCGCTTCGGCGTCTCGCCGGAGACGGCGCGCGCGTTGATCCCCGCGTCCTGGAACGCCTTGGCGACGTTCTTCGCGTGCTGCACGCCGGCCGTGTAGACGACGCCGGGCACGCGGCGGAAGCGCGAGCGGTAGAGGTCGGCGACTGCGACGTTGAAGGGCTCCTGGTCGAGCAGCGCGGCCAGCTCCTCCTGGTCGAAGTCCTGGTCGACCTCGCCCTTGCGCAGCGGCACCTTGGCGATCGTCCGCACTCCGGGGCCCGGCGGGATGCGGATGCAGCGCAGCGGAGCGATCACCCCCCGCCGCGCCGCCTGGGCGAGGTCGAAGCGCGAGGTCTGGGTAGGGAAGAGGTCGGCGACGTGGCGGGCGATCAGCGCCCCCGTCGCGGTCATGCCGATGAAGACCGGGCCGGTCCAGGAGCGGATGCAGGCGCTCGTCTTCTCGCCCAGCGCGGTGTGCGCCTCGTCGCAGATCACGATCGTGTAGGCGTCCGAGATCCGGCTTTTGTTGCGAACGAACCACTGATAGGTCTCGACCGTGACCGGGCCCTCCGCGTCGTCGCAGCCGTCGAGCAGCGGCGGTCGCAGCCGCTCCTTGTAGCCGCGGTCGGAGATCTCGCCGATGAACTGATCGACCAGGTTGCGGCGGTGGGTGAGGATCAGGACGCCGCCGGTCCGCGAGGCCTCGATGAAACCGACCGCCGCGACCGTCTTGCCGGCACCGGTCGCGTGCTCGAACCAGAAGCGCCGCTCGGCGCCCGGGTCTTCGGCGGCCGGCTGCAGCGGCTCCTCGTCGGTATCGGGCTCGTCCTCCCAGTCCTGCGGCTCCTCGTCGGGAGCGACGGTTTCGTCGGCGATCCCCTCGACGACTTCCACTTCTCCGTTGCGGGTCCCGTTTGCGTCGGCCTCCGCCGCCTCCTGCTGCTCGGCGATCAGCTCGGTCAGAGTCCCGGACAGCGCGTCAACCTGGTGCGGGTTCAGCTCCGCCCCGTCGCGCAGCTTCGGCGGCTCTACGGAGAGCAGCCGCTCCAGCCCGAGCAGCAACGAGAAGTCCCGTCGCCACTGGATCGACGGCTGCTCGAGGCCGGCGTCGAGCTCGGCGAGCGCCGAGTCCAGCGCGTGGCGGCGGGCGGTCCCCGGCGCCAGAGCCTCCGGCCCCTCTCCTTCGAGCAGGAAGGGCTCCCGCGCGAACTCTGCCGCCCGCTCTATCTCAGCGCTTGAGGGAACTGCCGCCGCAGCGGCAACTTCGGTGGTGTTGGCCATGGAAGCCCTGTGGTCGCCCCGACCGCAACGCGGAGCGCGCGGCGGGCGTGTGGGAGGAAGCCGGGGGTCGTTTGAATCCTGTCCCCGGCCTCTCGCCGATCCGCAACCGAACGAACCGGCAGGCCCGTATTGTAATCACCGAAGCGATGAGCAGGCTCTCCCGCACACCATCGGCGCCGCTCGCGGCGCTGCTTGCCGTCGCGGCGACGCTCGCCCTGGCCGCCTGCGGGTCGGGCTCCGAGGCGGACGGGAACTACGGCGACGACGCCCCCGACTACGGCGCGGCGCTGGCCGGCGCCCCCGCCCCGCTCGCGGCGCTGCACAGTCAGGCGAACCAGTTGCTCGACGGGGGGGGCGCAGCGTTCGAGCGACGGCTGAAGCGCCTGCGCGCCTACCCGATCGTCGCCAACAAGTGGGCCTCCTGGTGCGGGCCCTGCCGGGCCGAGTTCCCCTACTTCCAGGACCTGGCGGCGGCGCTGGGCAAGCGAGTCGCCTTCCTCGGCGTCGACTCCGACGACTCCGAGGACGCCGCCCGCACCTTCCTCTCCGAGCACCCGGTCCCCTACCCCAGCTACAGCGACCCCGACCAGGAGATCGCCGCCGCGATGGAGGCGACGCTGGGCTTCCCCGCCACGGCCTTCTACGACAGTTCGGGAGAGCTGGTTCACGTCAAGCTGGGCGGCTACGCGAGGCAGGCGGACCTGCGCGCCGACATCGAGCGCTACGCGCTGGGCGGGAGGGCGCAGTGAGCAGGATCGCGCCCTGGCTCGCCCTCGCCCTCGCCGGGGTCGCGATGCTGGTGCCCTCGGTCACCGCGCAGCAGGGCGGCGGGCTGGCGTACTCGCTTGACCTGAAGGGAACGATCGACCCGGCGACCGAGCGCTGGGTCGACAGCGCGCTCGACGAGGCCGGGGAGGACGGCGCGCGCCTGGCGATCATCCGCCTCGACACCCCGGGTGGGCTCGACTCGTCCACCCGCGAGATCGTCCGGGACATCGTCGGCGCCCCGATGCCGGTTGTCGTCTACGTTTCCCCGGACGGCGCGCGAGCCGGGTCCGCCGGCGCCTACATCACCCAGGCCGCCGACGTCGCGGCGATGGCGCCGCAGACCAACATCGGCTCCGCGACGCCGATCTCGATCGGGCCCGAGGAGCAGGATGAGGTTCTTGGCCGCAAGATCCGCAACGACGCTTCCGCGTACATGCGGGCCCTGGCGGAGAGCCACGGGCGCAACCCTCGCCTCGGCGAGCGCATGGTCCGCAGCGCGACCAACGTCACGGCGACCGAGGCGCGCCGCGCCAGCTTCATCGACGTCGTCGCCGACAACGAGCCGGAGCTGCTCGGCAAGCTGGACGGCTTCCGCGTCAAGGGTCCCAAGGCACAGGTGCTCGAGACGTCGGGGCTGCGGGTCGAGCGTCACTCGATCCCGCTGCACCTCGAGATCCTGCAGCTCCTGGTCAATCCGACGATCGCATTCCTGCTGCTCACCGCCGGCCTGATCGGGATCGCGATCGAGATCTTCAACCCCGGGCTGATCCTTCCCGGCACACTGGGCCTGATCGCCTTCCTGCTCGGTCTCTACGGGACCGCCCAGCTGCCGGTGACGGCGGTCGGCATCCTGCTGCTCATGCTCGCCGTAGGCCTCATGGTCGCCGAAGGGCAGCTCAGCGCCGGCGGCGCGCTCGGCGGCGGCGGGGTGGTGGCCCTGATCCTCTCCGGCCTGCTGCTGTTCGACACCGACTCGGGGGCGCTCTCGGTCTCGGTGCCGATCGTGATCCTCGCCGGGCTGCTGCTCGGCGCGTTTCTCGCCTTGGCGATAGAGCGCACCATGCGCGCGCGCCGTGAGCCAGTGCACACCGGCTACGAGGAGCTCGTCGGCAGGGTCGGTGAGGTGCGGGCCACTCTCGCCCCCGACGGCCAGATCTTCATCGAGGGGGCCCTCTGGCGGGCGCGCCTGGAAGACGAGTCGGGCAGGGCGCTGCCCGGCGATAGAGTGCGGGTGCAGTCAGTCGAGGGCCTCACGCTGATGGTCCAGCCAGCCGCGGAGGCCGAAACGGCAAGCCATTAGGAGGATCTCCCGTGTCGGTAGCCGTCGCAGCCCTGATTGTCCTCGCGGTTTTCGCGATCATCGTGATCGGTTCCGCGGTCCGCATCCTGCGCGAGTACGAGCGTGGCGTCATCTTCCGGCTGGGCAGGCTGATCGCCCAGAAGGGGCCGGGCCTGATCCTCCTGATCCCGATCATCGACCGCATGGTCCGCGTCGACCTGCGCACCGTCACCCTCAACATCCCGCCCCAGGAGGTGATCACCCGCGACAACGTGCCGGCCAGCGTCAACGCGGTCTGCTACTTCCGGGTGATCGACCCCAACAGGGCGATCGTCGAGGTGGAGAACTTCCTCGTCGCCACCTCGCAGATCGCGCAGACGACGCTGCGCTCGGTGCTCGGCAAGGCGGAGCTCGACCAGCTGCTGTCGGAGCGCGAACGGCTCAACGAGAGCCTGCAGAAGATCATCGACGAACAGACCGAGCCCTGGGGCGTGAAGGTGACGACGGTCGAGATCAAGGACGTCGAGATCCCGGAGCAGATGCAGCGGGCGATGGCCCGCCAGGCGGAGGCCGAGCGCGAGCGGCGCGCCAAGATCATCAACTCCGAGGGCGAGTACCAGGCCGCGCAGAAGCTCGCCGACGCCGCCGACATCATCAGCGAGAACCCGGCGACGCTGCAGCTCCGCTACCTGCAGACGCTGCTCGAGATGGGCGTCAACCAGAACACGACGATCGTCTTCCCGGTGCCACTCGACATGTTCAAGGCCTTCCAGGGGATCGGCGGGGGCGGGCCGGTCGGCGAAGACGGAAGCGCCGACCAGGGCGGCGAACGGCCACCGCGGCGCTCGCCGGAGGATCCTTCGGTCCCGCCCGGCTCCGACAAGCCCGGGTTGGACGACCTGGAGGCGGACCTCGGCTCCGACAAGCCCGGGTCGGACGACCCGGAGGCGGAACTGCCGCCTTCGCGCTCCTAGCGCTCAAGAGGCCGCCGGCCCCGGCAAGCTTTTGGCCGATCCAGAGATCCGCATCGACCAGCTCAGCGGGCTGCGGGCGATCCTCGCGTCCGGCCGGGCGGAGCGGCCGGACGCCTTTCGGCCGGCGCGGGCCGAGGCGAGCCGATCAGCCGACTGCCCGTTCTGCGAAGGGCGGGAGGACCGCACCCCGCTCGAAGTGGACGCGACGCGCCCGCAGGGCGGAGACGCCGACGCGCCCGGCTGGACGACGCGGGTCGTGCCCAACCTCTACCCCGCGCTGGCCGGCGAGGACGGCAGCGGCGACGCGGGCCCCGGCACGCTCGGAGGCGCCGGCGCAGAGCCCGGAGCGTTCTCCGCCGGAGGCGACCCGCTGCTTGCCTCGCGCCGGGCGGGCGAAGCCGATCTCTTCTCCGCCCGCCCGGCGCGAGGCGCCCACGAGGTGATCGTCAACGCGCCCGAGCACGTCGCCGCGATGGGCGAGCTGAGCGAGGAGCGATTCGCCGGCGCGGTGGCGATGTGGCGGCGGCGGATCGCCGCCCACCCGGACGCCTCCTGCGTGCAGGTGATCGTCAACGAGGGGGGCGGCGCCGGCGCCTCGCTGGAGCACACCCACGCGCAGCTCTACGCGCTTCCCTTCGTCCCCGCCGCGATCGCCCGGGAGCGGGAGCGGTTCGCCTCCTACGCGGAGCACGCCGGCGGCTCCGGACTGCTCGCCGACGTGCTCGCCGAAGAGGTGCGCCGCCGCGAGCGGCTGGTCGCGATCGACGACGAAGCGGCGCTGATCTGCCCCTGGGCCTCGCGCTCCCCGTTCGAGCTGCGGGTGGTCCCGCGCGCAGAGGAGGCCCGCTTCGAGGAGAGCGAGGGGGGCGGGGAGATGATCCGCACCGCGCTGCGCGCCCTCGCCGCCCGCTTCGGCGGCTCGCCGGAGCTGAACCTCTGGGTTCGCAGCGCGCCGGCAGGCGCCGAGCGCTTCCACTGGCATGTGGACATCGTCCCCCGGCTCAGCGTGCGCGCCGGCTTCGAGCTGGGAACCGGCGTCGACATCAACACCTACCCGCCGGAGCAGGCCGCGGCGGACCTGCGCGAAGCGCTGGGCTAGGGTCCAGCCCGTGCCCCCGACGCCGCGCCCGATTCCACAGTTCATCGCCGAGGCGACCCGCGAAGGGATCGCCCATGGGCGCTTCGCGCAAAGACTGGGCGACGCTTTCCGGGAGGCCTGCGCGCAAGTGAAGGAGCTGCCCGAGGGGGTCGAGCCGCCGGCGGACGAGGAGATCGACTGGTTTCCCGACCGCGCCTGGGGCGGACGGGTCTGGGTCCCGGCGGCGGCCCTGGTCGACGGGCCGGACGGAGCGCTGGAGTACTTCGGCCACGTCTCATACGTCCAACCCGAAGACGGCGAGCCGCAGGACTTCCGCGCCGTCGCCGACTTCACCGACGTGCTCGCCGCCGACAACCCCGACTGGCGCATCGACATCAACGACGACGTGATCGGGCGCTGGCGCGGCGAGGCCGGGCAGGGTGGCGACGTCACCCTGGTCTGGGGCAGGCCGCTGGTCGCCGGCGGCGTCGCCGCCACAGCCGAGCTCGACGGCGAGGTCGCCGACCAGGCGGCGCTCTCCGACGAGCGCTTCACCCTGCTTGCCCTCGACGCGCTGAAGGGCTACGGCGACGACCTGTTCATGCAGGTCAAGCTCTGGAGCCGTCGCGCCCAGGAGCTGGCGGCGGAGAGCCTCTACGACTGACGGCTCAGCCGCTCTGACCGCAGCGCCCGCTCGGTCATCGCAGCCGAGCATATTGCCTGCGTGGGAGAATCAGCCCCCGGCCCCGATAGCTCAGCTGGATAGAGCGACTCCCTCCTAAGGAGTAGGCCCCAGGTTCGAATCCTGGTCGGGGCGCTCCGGATAGATCTCGTCGATCGTGACCAGGGCGCGGAAGGGCACTCCGCCGGCCGCCTCTATCGCCTCCCCACCGCCCTCGAGCCGATCGACGACGGCGACCACCCCGCCGATCTCCAGGCCTTCGGCCAGGAGGCGCTCGACCGCGGCAACCGTCGATCCACCGCTGGTGACCGTGTCCTCGACGACGAGGCAGCGGTCACCCGGCCCGACCGGGCCTTCGATCCAGCGTTGCAACCCATGCCCCTTGCGCTCTCCGCGAACGAAGAAGCCGACCAGCCCTTCCCCGTCGGGCACCGCGAGGGCCGCGCAGGAAGGCGGGATCGCCGCCGTCGCCGGGCCGCCGACCGCCGTCGCCCCGGCTTCGACCGCCGCGGTCGCGATCAGCTCCCCCGCGGCGCGGAAGCCAGGCGGGCGCAGCAGCGCCCGCCTGGCGTCGACGTAGTAGGAGGCGACACGGCCGCTGGCCAGCGTCACCTCACCGATCACCAGCGCGTGCCGGCGCAATTCAGCGGTGAGCGTTCGGGTGGCAGCGGCGAGGTCGGTCATCGCCGCAAGTCTAGGCGGAGGGACGGGAGCGGCGCCGGAGACGTCAATCGAGGCCGGAGTTGTTTTCCAGATCCCGGCAGCACCCGGGAACAAAGCGTCTGCTGTGAAAAATCAGCGTTCCCCAGGACTCCAAAATGGCCAATGCGACTAATGGGTGCGTGGCTGAACGCACCGTTCGACGCTAAGTCAAAAGTCTCGTATTTCCCATGGTAATGAGGTTTCATCGTGTCTATGGTGTTTCGTCCGATGGCAAGCAGGCCTAGCCAGAACGGTAAAAGTGCCGAGCGACTTCCGCGCGGACGACACGGCCTCCCCCGCGAGGAGGTGATGCGATCGCAACGCTCGCGGATCCTCGGGGCGATGGTCGACGTGGTCGCCGAGCACGGCTACAACGAGACCCGGGTGATCGACGTGATCGAGTTGGCCGGCGTCTCCCGCAAGACCTTCTACGAGCAGTTCGACGACAAGGAGAGCTGCTACCTGGCCACCTACGACCTGTGGCTGAGGCTGCTGCTGCGGATGACCACCGAGGCCTTCGAGGCGAAGCCGTCGGACCCCTGGGCGGACCGGATGCGGGTCGGGATGGGCGCCTTTCTCCACTACATCGCCGAGTTCCCGAAGCCGGCCCGCTTCTGCCTGGTGGAGGTGCTGGCAGCCGGGCCCAGGGCACTGGCCCGCCGCGACGCGGCGATCCGCCAGTTCACCGACTTCCTCGACGCCGGGCGGGCGGAGAGCGACCTGGACCCGCCGGGAATCACCTCGCTGTCGCTGGTCGGCGGCGTCAACGAGCTGCTCTACACGGAGATCCTGCACGGCGCTACGGTGCAACTTCCGGAGAGGCTCCCGGACCTGATGTTCCTGCTCACCCTTCCCTACCTAGGCTCCGAGCGCGCCGAGGCGGAGCGCTTCCGCGCCCGCGCGTTCATGCCGAAGCTGGAAGCGGCGCCGTGGACCGAGGCCGGGGGCGCCGCCGGGGCGATATGACCTGCGCGGAGTCGGCGGGGGCGTGAGCCCCCGCCGCTGCCCTTACTGCCGTACCCGGCAGGCGCGAAAGCCGAACACCAGCACGGTCCGGTTGGCCTGACCCGCGTTCCTTGACCGCTGCACCTCGAGCCGGGAGGCGCGGAAACGGTTGCCGCCCAGAAGCGCCTTCGAGATGGCCCGCGTGTAGTTGGCCTGCTGCTTCAGCTGCTTGATCCAACGACCCAGCGTCGCGGCGTCCTCCGTCGGCCGGGGCCGGCGGGCGAGCTGGCGCACGGTCACCATCAAGGCCCGGGCGACCCGATTGAGGCGCCGGCCTGCCGGCTTCAGCCTGTTCTTCCTGATCAGGCGGCGCGCGGCGCTGAGCTGTCGCTGATTGGCGGCGGTGTTCCGCTTGCAGATCGACTCGGCGACCGAGACGTACTGGGCGCGGGTGGGCGCCTCGGCGGCCCCGGCGGGGGCGACGAGCAGCGCCGTCGCGGCGAGGGCGGCCACGATTGCGGTGGTGGCGGTCAGTGTCAGCTTGGTGGCGATGATTCTCTCCTGCCTGTGGTGGTTCTCTCCGCGGAAAGGATAGACATAGGCGATGGCCGCCCACGCGACCTTCCCGATCCCCTAACACGCTCAGGGCCGGGAGAGTTGCTCCCGCTCGGGGCTTGCGAGCGTTCATTCCGGCGCCTGACGGTCGGCCGGGATTGTTCAGATTCTGTTGAGAGAGTGTGCGGGCGGTCACTCAGGCGCGCTACCTGCCAGACTTTTGGAACCGCTCCGTTCGGGGCGTCCCCGGTTTATCCGGGTGCGGGCCGTTGCAGCGTCCGCAGGGGAGCCGAGAGGCAAAGCGATGAAGTGAGGCGAGTGGCGCCCGGCGTGCTCGCCCAAAAGGAGAGAATCGATCTCATGCGAATCAAGCTTGTAGGCACGCTGGCCCTGGCGCTCGCAGTCAGCGTCGTGACGGCGGGCATCACCTCGTCGGCCTTCGGGACCACCGTGCGCGCCGGCAACCTGATCCTCACCCTCAACGGCGACGCACTGCCGAGGAAGCTGCCCGCCAGGCAGTTCGCGCCGATCAAGCTGAAGGCGAGCGGCGGCATCCGCACCGCCGACGGCAGCCAGCCTCCGGCGCAGAACAGGCTGTTCCTGGAGTTCGACCGCAACGGCAAGGTGTTCAACAACGGCCTTGGGTCCTGCTCGCAGCGCCAGCTCGAGAACCGGACCACCCGGCAGGCGGAGCGCGTCTGCGGAAGGGCTCTTGTCGGCAAGGGCACGGGTCTGGCCTCGGTCGAGTTCCCCGACCAGGCGCCGTTCAACGCCTCCGGGCCGATCCGGATCTTCAACGGCCCGGGCAAGGGCGCCAGAAAGTCGGTGATGGTGCACACCTACGTGAGCATCCCGGCGCCGACCGCGATCGTCATCCCGGGCAAGCTCAACACCCGCTACAGGGGCGGTCGCTACGGCACGTCGCTGGATCTGAGGATCCCGACCATTGCGGGCGGCTACGGGTCGATCACGAGGTTCACGACCCTGACGGGGAAGCGTTTCCGCTTCCGCCGCAAGTCGCGGAGCTATCTGTACGCCCGTTGCAGGGACGGTCGCTTCCAGGCCCGAGGGACGCTCTCGTTCAGGAACGGCGACTCGATCAAGGGCACGGTCGTCCGGCCCTGCCAGAAGCGGGCCGCGCGCCGCGGCCGGCGTTAGGAACGACAGTCCCCGGGCAGCCGGGGCAGCAAAGATGTGAGAGAGGGCGGCCGCATGGCCGCCCTCTCTCTTTCCCTTTGCTTGGCCCTTGCCCGCCGCCGCTCAGCGCCGCTGGGCGCAGCGGCGAACAACCGTGCCGACGATCCTGCTGCCGTCGCCGAAGCGGATGTCGCCGCGGGCCTGGAAGCGGCGGTCGCGGCAACGGGCGTACAGGTAGCTCCGCTTCTTGCCACGGAAGCCGAAGAAGCGGCGTAGCGTGGCGCTGAAGTCCAGCAGCGACCCGTAGCCGCCGGCGACTACCGGGATCCTGATCAGGGTCGACGTCCCGTAGCGACCGCCCCTGTAGCGCTTGTTGATCACGCCGCGGGCGACGATCGCGGTCGGCGCCGGCACGTTGGCGTAGACGTGGATGACGATCGTCGGCCGGTTGCGGCCCCGCGGCGGGCCGTTGAAGATCAGCATCGGCCCGGGCGCGACGAACGGCTCGGAGTCGGGAAACCGGACCTGGGTCTTGGTGCTGCCACGGCCGACCAGCGCCTGCCTGCAGACGCGCAGCGCCTGGCGGGTGGTGCGGCTCTCGACCCGGCGCGGGTGACAGGTCGGCAGGCCGCGGGTGAAGACCGTGCCGTTGCGGTCGAAGGCCAGGAACATGCGTCGCGCGGCCGGCGGATGGCTGCCGTCGGCGGTGCGGATGTGGCCGTTCATCTTCAGCGTGATCGGCGCATAGCGAAACTGCGGCAGCTTCTTCGGTAGCGCGTTGCCGCCGAAATTGAGGACGAGGTTGCCTGCGCGGACCGTTTCGCTGTTCGCCGGCACACTCACCGCCAAGGCCACCGCGGTCGTCAGCGCGAGGATTGCAGTCAACTGCTTGCGCATTGCGCTCAACTCCTTGGGCGGCGCGATCAGCGCGCCACCTGCTCATCAATTCGTCTCTTCATTAATTCCCGGAATCGGCCTCTTCACACGAAGGGGGAGAAAGCGCGACACCGAGCACTTGAACAGGCATGCCGCCGAGTGCAGAACCATTGGCTACCATATGGTCAATGCAGCGAAAACAGGTCCTGGTGCAACTCAACGAGGAGCTGCTCGGGCGTCTCGACGAGCGAGCCTCCCGCGAAGGGCGCTCCCGCTCCATGCTGATCCGCGAGGCGATCGAGGCGCACCTGCACGACGAGACGGAAGCCGAGATGGATGCCCGCATCGTGGCCGGATACGAGCGGGTCCCGCAAACGGACGAGGAGGAGCAGTGGGCGCTCGCCGGTGCTCGCTCCGCGATTCGCGAAGAACCGTGGTGAACCGAGGCGACGTCTGCTGGCTTGAGCTGCCCGAGGAGGGACGCCGGCCAGTCCTGGTCCTCACCCGCTCGGCGGCGATCCCGGTGCTGAAGAACGTCACCGTCGCCCTCGTCACCCGAACGATTCGCGACGTCCCAACCGAGCTTCGCCTATCGGAAGATGACGGGATGCCCGCAGAGTGCGCGATCAGCTTCGACAACCTCCGCACGGTTCCCAAAGTCCTGCTGGGCGAGCCACTCGTCAGCTTGAGCGGAAAGCAGATGCACGACGCTTGCCGTGCCTTGTCAATTGCTACCAGCTGCAACTAGCTGCCATTACGACCAGGGCGATCGGAGACCGGGCCGCGCTCCGAGCGCCGGCAATGGCCGTGCATGTCGCGCACGAACTACTTAGTTTTATGCCCAGATGTAGGGACTACGGGGCGAGCAGGGTCTGCAGGTAGTCGGTGGCCTCGCCGTCGTTGCCGAGCGGCTCGAACTTGCCCTGCTTCTTGCACTCCGGCGTCGGCACGGAGCCGGTGCTGCTCTGGTCGCGGAAGGCGTACTGCTCGATGCGGTCGAAGAAGTCCTGGGCCTCCTCCTCCGGATCGTCCTCGTCCTCGACGCGAACCCGGAAGTCCGGGTCCTCCGGGGTGGACGGGTCCAGCTCCGCGGTCAGGCCGGAGGAGCACTGGTAGGTCTGGAAGCTGGGCAGGCCCTTGGCGAGGTTCCTGTAGATGAGCTGCTTGCCGTAGGCGTTGTTGCGCCCCATCGCCAGGCGGTCGGGGAAGGTGGCGAGGGCCCCGGGGCCGAGCGGCGTCAGCGAGCGCACGTAGCGCTGCGGCTCACCGGGGCGCACCGCGTTGGTCGCGGCGGTCGCGTTGCCGATGAGCGAGGTGAACTCGTGCTTGTAGTAGTCGAAGCCGTCGACTATCGGCTCGAGGCTGCGCAGGAAGGGCTGGACGGCGCGCAGCAGCGGCGGGAACTCGTCTCGCAGGAGCTTGCGGAATGCGGGGAAGGCCTCCGGCGCGGCGGCGATCACCGGCGCCAGGCCGACGAAGAAGCCGCGCATCTGCGGCGCCAGCTTGCCGAAGGCGATCAGCGTCGGGGACAGCTCCTCCGCTGCCGGGATCAGCTGCCGGACCAGCGGGTCGGTCTCCTGCGAGAACTCCCGCAGCCGGGCGAGGGTCGCCCTCGATTCGTCGAGGAAGGTCGGGAAGGCGACGAACGTCTCCTCGATCGCGCGGTCGCGCTCCGCGGTGGTGCGGAAGACGGCGTTGGCGTTGCGGATCAGGTCGTCGAGCTCGTTGCGGCGACCGGCCAGGGCGCGAAGGGCCGTGGAGCCGTTGGAGAAGAGGCGGCTGACCGCGTTCTGCTGGGTGTCGAGCACGCGGAACAGGCGGTCGAACTCGGAGAAGGCGGGCTGCAGCTCGCCGAGAGCAAAGGAGAAGTCCTGGCCACGTCCCTGGATCGAGGTCGCCGACTCCCGCATCCAGATCTGGAAGGCGGCGCGGGTGCGGGGGCCGAAGACACGGAGGATCTCGTCGAGCTGGACCGGGTCTGTGACCTGGGCGCGGGGGAGGGTCGAGCCGTCCTCGAGCATCGGCCCGGCGCTGTCGCCGGGCGTCAGCTCCACGTAGGTCTCGCCGAGCAGCGTCTTGGCGCGCAGGATCGCGCGGCTGCCGGTGGGAATCGGCGCGTACTTGTCGTCGATGTCGATCGTCGCCTGCGCCAGCTCGCCGTCGGGGCCGAGGTCGACGCCGGCGACCTTGCCGACGGAGACGCCGGAGATGCGAACGTCGGACTGCGAGGCGAGCTGGGTGGCCTCGTCGAAGGGCACTTTGACGACGTAGCCCTGGGCGCGCAGGGGCGTCGGCCCGCCGAAGCTGACCCAGAGGAAGAGCAGGATGCCGAAGCAGGAGAGCGCGAAGAGCGCGATCGTGATCAGCTGCCAGATGGAGGGGGCCTTCTTGCTCATTGCTCGGGGCAGGCCTCGTCGGGGACGGCGTTGGGGATGTTGGCGCCCTGCTGGACGGTTCGCAGGAAGGGACGGGTGAGGGTCGCGCCGTCGGCCAGGGTGGCCGAGTTGCAGGAGAGCAGGACGATGCTGCGGCGCAGCGGGCCCGTCGCGTCCTGGGCGAGGTAGGTGGCGTTCAGGTTGTGGTTCAGCCAGGGCAGGTAGAAGAGGTGCGAGCGGCGGTCGCCGGGCGGGTCGTAGGAGAGCTGGTCGAAGAAGTAGTTGAGGTCGCCGAGGCCCTGGCCGAAGCGGCGCACGACGCTGCCGAAGTTGGGGGCCAGCTGGGCGGTGTGGCGGACGGTCGGCCGGATCTGCCGGGTGAATGGCCGGATCTGGTTGGCGATCGGCGCGGTCGTGTCGCGGAAGAGCCGCTCGGTCGCCCGCAATGCCGACGGGAACGCCTGCGCCTGCGGGATCAGGCCGAGCAGGGTCGGGCGCAAGGCGGTCGAGAACCGCTCGGAGCTGGCCAACGCCCCCTGGGCGACCTGGAGGGTCGAGGGCAGCTCCCGCAGGGCTTCCTCGATCGAGGCGGAGCTGTCGGCGAAGCCGCCGAGAGCCTCGGCCGAGGAGTCGACGAAGCGACGCAGGTCGGCGTCGCTCCGCGCCAGCTCCTCGGCGAGCAGACGGAAGTTGTGGACGACGCGGGCGAGGGCGACGCGCCGGCCGGCGACCTCACTGTTGAGCAGGGCGATCCGCTTGGAGAAGGGGGCAAGGCGGCGCAGCGCCCGCGAGAGCTTGAGGCTGCGCCCGCTGATCCCATCGGCGCCGGCGGCGACCAGCAGCTGCAGATAGCTCGTGGTGTCCGAGTCGAGGGTGGCGAGGAACTCGTCCGGGTTGACGTTCGGCTGGGTGTGGCTCAGCGGGATGGTCGACCCGGGCTCGAGCTGCCTGCCGCTCGGGCCGGGAGTGATGTCGACGACCATGTCGTTGAGCCCCGTCTTCGGCCGCAGCAGGAGCTCGGCGTCCTCGGTGATCAGCTCGTCGTACTCGGGCTCTATGTCGAGGCCGACGACGGCGACGCCGTCCTCCACCTCGACCGAGTCGACCAGGCCGACCTGGATGCCGTTGATGTCGACCGCCTGGCCCTGGCCGGGAGTGACCGACTGTGCGGTGCTGAACTCAGCCTCGTAGTGGGTGAAGGTCTGGCCGAGGCCCGGCAGCCAGGAGGGCAGCGCCGTGGCCTGCTGGGAGAGCATGTAGAAGAGGACGACGAGGCCGACGGCGACGAGGCCGACGATCGAGGCGGCGTCGACGGAGCGGCCGCGGAACTGGCGGCTGACGATCGCGCTGTAGTGCTGCGTGCGGCTGACGCCCGGCTCGCGCTCGGTCATGGCGCCACCGCCGGGCTGGGCGGCCCTATGCCGCCCTCGTTGACGTCGGGAACCGGCTGCCTGAAGCACTTGGCGCCCCCGGTGTTGCGCGGCGGCTTTGGCGCCCAGGCCGGCTGGGTCCCTTGCGGCGCTTCGACGGCGAAGCCGAACACGGGGCTGTCGGGAAGGTTCGAGGGGATCTCGTCCGGGTTCGGCTCGCTGACCAGAGTGTCGCCGCCGCCGGTCAGCAGCCGCAGGTAGGCGCCGTTGCCGTCGAAGCTCTGGCTCTCGCCGGCGAAGTTGGAGAAGGTGTAGAAGAACTCCTTGTAGTTGGGCTGGCCGGTGCTGAAGTCGTCGTCGATGACGATGTCGCCGGTGGGGACGAGGACGTTGCTGGAGCAGCGGCTCAGCAGGCTGGTCTGTCCCAGCGTGTTGTTTCCGTAGAAGCTGGCTGCTGCCAGCCCGGGGGCAGCGCGTCGCAGGTACTCGGCGATCCCGCCGGCCTCGCGCCCGGAGAGCAGCGGCCGTGCCTGGGCCAGCCAGGGGACCGAGGCGCGGATCGTATCGGGAAGCTGGGCGACGGCCGGCTCGAAGTAGCGGGCCCAGGTGCGCAGCGGCGGCAGGGCGCTGTTGAGGTCGGCGAGGGAGTTGCGGGCGCTGCGCAGGGTCGGCGCCAGGCGCTGCACCGTGAGGGCCAGGTTGTCGGACTCCGAGGCGAGCGCGCCGGTGAAGGTGTTCCAGTTGGAAACCAGCTCCGCGAGGCGCCGCTCGCTGGAGCCGAGCGCCCCGAAGGCGCGGCCGGAGGCGGCGATCAGCCGCTGCAGGTCGCGCGGCTCGGTGCCGCGGAAGGCGTCCAGCACGACGGCGCTGTAGCGGCCGGCGGGCCCGCCGTGCTTCAAGGCGAGGTTCAGGCCCCCGGCGGCGGTGACGCCCTTGACCAGCGGCGTCTGGTCGCGGTCCTCGGCCGCGGTGGGCTCGTGGACGAGCGCCTCGCCGTAGCTCTCCAGGAAGCGGCCCAGGTTGGCCCGCACCGGCGACTGCAGGGCGGTGAGGACCTGGTCGAACTGCACCGCGGTGGCGGTGTGGGTGACGGGGATCGTGTCGCCGCTCTCCAGCTCCGGCGCCCCCGGGGTCCCGGGGTCGAGGTCGATGAAGAAGTTGCCCTCGAGGAAGATGCGGGGGCGGATCGTGGCGAAGGCGTCGGCATGGATCGGCCGGGCGGCGTCCTCGACGGTGAACCTGAGCGTGCCGGCGTTGCCACTGCGGCCCGCGCCGATCACGCGGCCCACGTTGACGCCGGCGACGCGCACGGGCGAGTTGGTGGAGACGTTGGCCGCGTTGCGGAAAGCGGCGGTCAGCTCGTAGCCGTAGCCGGTGAAGGGGATGTGCTTGGTGAAGGCCAGGTAGGGGCCGACGATGACGATGAAGATCACCACCGCGGCGATCAGGCCGTTGCCGGGCCGCCAGCCCTTGCTCTCGTCGACGGGCCTGGGCCCGCGCTGCGGCATGCGGCTCATTCGTTGCCTCCCCTGCGCAGCTGGCCTTCGGTCTGGCCGTTGGTGATCGTGCTCTGCGTGCCGGGGCTGTTGCCGATCACGGTCTGCCCGGCGACGAACCTCTCGTTGCCGGCCTCGCACTCGAGCGGCTGGCCGGGGGCGGCGGTGTTCGGGTAGGGGTTGTAGTGGAGATGGTTGATCCGGTCCGGCCCGTCGGCGGGGGCGGAGGAGGGAGAGCCCTCGTTGTTGGGCCCGAGCGGCTGCGGGGTCTGGCCGGGCTGCAGGCCGGCCTGCGGCGGGCCGATCGGGACGGCGCGCAACCACGTCCCGTCCGAGTTGCCCTGCGAGCTGAAGCTGCCCGCGTTGCGGAAGAGCAGGGTCAGGTAGTTGCAGATCGACTGCGCCGGGGTGATGAAACGCAGCGGCGGGTCGAGCGCCTGGTTGAAGCGGGTCAGCGCCTCGAGGCCGGGAACGACGCCCTCGGTGTCCTGGAAGGCGACGAGAGCGCGGGCAGTCGGCTCCAGCTGGGCGTTCAGCACCGGTGAGGCGTTCAGCACCGGCACCCCCGCCTGGAACGCGGCGGCGATGGTCGGCGAGGTGCGGGCCAGGGCGCGGGCGCCGGGGCGCAGGGCCACGAAGAGGTCTCCGAAGTTGCGGAGGAAGGGCCTCATCACCGGCAGTGAGCGGATCGCCTCGTCCTCGGTGGGCGGGCTCTTGGAGATCGTCTCCTGGATGTAGGGAAAGGCGACGCGGGCGAAGGCGCCGAAGGTCCGGTCGAGGTTGACGAACAGCTCCGCGTTGGTCTCGGCAACGGGGGCGACGACCGCGGAGATGTTCTCCAGCGAGCGCCAGAAGCCGGCGAAGTCGGTCTCGGGGCTGACCAGGTTGCGCGCCGCGGGAGCGAGGACGCGCAGCAGCCGCGGCAGCTCGGCGAAGGCGGCGTTGAGGTCGGCGCCGCGGAAGGCGAGCGCGTTGCCGAAGCCGGCGAGGTTCTTCTTGACCCCGGTCCGCGTCTCCTCGTCGAAGACGTTGAAGAGCTGGTCCAACTCGACCGTCTCGGGCTGGGCCGCCGAAAGCGGCAGCACGGCTCCCTCCGGGTAGCTCTTCCGCGAGTCGCCGACGTTCAGCTCCACGTACTTGAGGCCGATCGCCGACTTGTTGCGCACGGTCACGGTGGTGTCGACGGGGAGCGGCTTGACGGTCTCGTCGAGCGAGAGCCGGACCCGGGCCGCGTAGCGGCCGTCGGCAAGGCGCTCCGGCTCCACCGCCTCGACCAGCCCGACGCGGACGCCCCCGACGCGGACCTCGTTGCCGTCTACCAGCGCCTCGGCGTTGGGCACCTGCGCGGTGACCTTGTAGGTGGGGACGAAGGGCAGGCCGCTGTTGGCGTTGTAGGCGAGGAAGACGGCGACGATCACGATGATCACCGTCACCGCTCCGACCAGGATCGGGTTCGACGCGAGGCCGCCTATGCCGCTTCGCCGTCTCATGGCGCCAGGAGATAGTCGAGGACGTCGCGCTGGGCGGCGCGCTGGGCCGTGGCGGCGGGCTCGGGTTCCTCGCCGCCGGACTGCGCCGATTCGCCGGAGGGCGGCGGGGCCGAATCGACCGGGCCCTGGCCGGAAGACCCGCCGGTCGACTCGGCGCCGCCGACCGAGGGCTGGGGAGCCTTTTCGCTCGAGCCCTTGTCGGAGTCCGGCGCCGGCGCGCCGCCGCTCTCGCCCGCGGCGCCCTGGTTGAAGATCGACTCGGCCAGATCGCGCAGCATCTCCGCCGTGGTCTGCCCCGTGGCCGATGAGCTGGCGCCGGCAAGCCCGAGGAAGTTGGCGCTGCAGCCACTCTGGAATCCCTGCACGTAGTCGAAACAGTTGGTGAGGGTGAGCACGGTGCGCGTGAAGTGTCCGAACTCGTCGAATCCGTTGACCGAGCCGGCGGTGTAGTAGACGAGGTCGACCAGGTGGTCGAAGCCCTCCGAGGCGCGGGTGCTGCCGAGGAGCAGCGCGAAGTTGTCGAGCGGGCGCTTGCCGGCCTTGGCCAGGTTGCGGGCCTTGACCACGACCGGGTCCGCCTCGCGGAAGAGGGGGCCGGAAGCCTCGCCGGCCTCGCCGAGGCTGCGCAGGGCGACCGTGGAGGCGGCCGAGAACGGAGTGAGCAGGCGGGTCGCCCGGGTCAGCGAGGGAGCGGCCTCGCCGAAGGCGACGGTCGTCGGCAACCCCTCGTCGGAGAAGTAGCGCAGCTCGCGCATCGTCGCGCGGAACTCGCGCAGGAAGACCGGGAACTTGCGGAACGACTCCTCCAGGTCGGCGCGCCGCTCGGCCGTCGCCTGCGCGGCCTCGCCGGCGTTGCGGAAGAAGCCGGCGACGCTCGTCCGCTCGCGGGACAGGCCCTGCATGATCGTGTCGCCGTCGGTCGCCAGCTGGGCGAGCTGGCGGCGCTGCGAGGAGAGGATCCCGAGCAGCCGGTTGACGTCGCGCAGGGCCGGGTTGGCCCGTTCGATGATCTCCGCCACGTCCTCGCCCCGCGAGGCGAAGCCAGCCCCCAGCTCGTTGAGGATGATCCGGAAGCGCTGCGCGTAGGGCAGCCGCTGGATGTTCTGCAGCAGGTCGATGTCGACGGTCGTGCCGTTGTTCTGCAAAGGCAGCAGGTGCTCTCCGGCGCCGCGCTCACCGTCCGGGATCTCCGCCAGCGGCGGCGGCGGCTCGGTGCCGGGGGCGCGCGGCAGGGTCGGGCGGCAGTCGACGAAGCGCTCGCCGATCAGCGACTGCGGCCGGATGATGCAGCTGGCATCCTCGCGAAAGTCCTGGAAGGCGGGGTCGGTGATCCGCATCACCACTATCGCCTTCCCGGGCGCGGGCGCCAGCGGGCCGCCTTCGTCCCCGTTCGCGTAGGCGACCTGCTCGCCGGGCAGGGCGACGTCGACCGACTCGATCACCCCGACGTTGGCGCCGGCGACGCGCACCTCCTCATCGTCGACGACGAAGGAGCCGTTGTCGAAGACGCCGCGCACCAGGTAGGCGTCGTCGTCGCGGTCGGCCAGGGCGAGGAACGCGACGAAGACCGCCGCGACGACGAGCAGGGTGGCTATCAGCTTGCGGTTCACGGGTTGGGCGGGGCGTCGGAGGTGTCGCAATCGGCGGTGGTGATCCCGGCGTCGGAGTGGGGCGGGTTGACGAAGGGGCTGGAGCCGTCCGGGGCGGGCTGGCTGGCGCCGCCCGGGCAGCGCTGCCTGACCGAGAACTCGATCCCGTTGGCGTCGAAGTTCTCGCTCGGGGGGATCGGCTCGAGGACGCCGCTGCCACCGTCGTAGCTGAACAGGTTCATCACCGGCATCGACCGCAGGTAGTGGCCGTTGGCGTCGTAGTAGCCGGTCACCTGGCCGAGCTTGCCGAACCCGTTCAGCAGCTCAGGCGTATAGGGGCGGGCGAAGCTGAAGAGGGGCTGCGCGTCGTCGATCCCCCGCACGGCGGCGGGGAATGCGTTCTGGGCGCGGCGGTAGTTCTCCGGCAGGGTGGAGACGACGCTGCCGAGGTCGTTTGCCCTGCCGGGGCGGTCGACGGCGAGGCGAAGGTTCTTGAAGAACGGCACCGAGCGGGAGACGAATGGCCGCAGGTCGCGCAGGAAGGGGGCGAAGTCCCGGGTCGCCGGCTTTGCGGTCTCGACCAGCGGGTCGAGGTCATCGAGAGCGGCGCGCAGGTTGACGAAGGTCGTGTTCCCCTGACGGAAAGTCTGCGGCAGGAGCTCGAGGGTCTGGCTGAGGGCCCGGTTCTGGGAGGCGATCGAGGTGAAGGCGGTGTTGGCGTTGCCGATCGAGGAGGCAAGGTCGTCGCTGCGGGCGGAGAGGCCCGTGAAGAGGCTGGAGGTGCCGACCAGGAAGCGGCTGAGAGCCCGCTGGTCGGCGTTCAGCTCGCGCAGCCAGGCGGTGGTGCGGTTGAGGCCGGGCGCGAAGTATTTGTAGGTGGCATTGGCGTCCTTGCCTCGACCGGCGTAGATCTCAGCGTAGCCTTCGATGAAATCGCTGAGGCCGCGGCGGACGTTGCGCGGGAAGGTGTTGAAGAGCTGGTCGATGCCGACGGAGGTCGTGGTCGAGCCGGTGCCCAGCGTGGCCCCCTTCTCCAGAGCGGGATTTGAGTTGGGCCCGGGTGAGATCGAGACGTAGTGGTTGGCGACGCCGGAGAGGGATGTGGCGCGGATCGTCGCGGTGCTGCCCTCGTGCAGCTGCTGGTCGACGGTGACGTCGACGCGGGCGAGGTTGTCGTCGGTCAGCTCGAGCGAGTCGACGTTGCCGACCGCAACGCCTCCGATCAGCACCTCGTTGTCGTTGACGAGCTGGCCGCCGTTCTCGAAGAGCAGGCTGTAGCGGTGGCCGCCGTTGCCGCCGAAGAGGAGCGTGAAGAGAAGAAAAAGCGCGAGCAGGATCGCGAGCACCGAGGCGACTCTCGCCACAGTGATCCTCCGGCCTGCCGCCGGTTGTCGTTGCTGGCCTAGGGCGCTCTCTGACACGGGTCGTATCGCCTCCCTTCCCCCGGCCTCCGACCCGGCGGAAACGGCTTGCGCATCGTATCCGAGGCGTCCGAGGTCAAGCGCCGAACGGGCCCTGCATTAACCCGAAGTAAATTTCGCCTCGTTGCGGGCGAATCACGCCCGCTCCGGGGCGGCCCCGGACGATTCCTCGTTCCCCTCCACGTTGAGCTTCGGCAGGGCGCGGTCGAGCCAGCGCGGGAGCCACCAGACGCGGTCGCCCATCAACAGCATCAAGGCCGGCAAGAGGACGATTCGGACGACGGTCGCGTCGAGGAGGACGGCAATGGTCAGGCCCACGCCGAGCTGGCTGACGGTGGCGACCGGGGCGGCCGCGAAGGCGATGAAGACGCCCATCATGATCGCCGCGGCGCCGGTGATCACCCGGGCGGTCTTCTCGAGCCCGAAGCTGATCGCCGCGGCGTTGTCCCGGTGCTGGTCGTAGTGCTCGCGCATGCGCATCAGCAGGAAGACCGCGTAGTCGATCGAGAGCCCGAAGACGACGCCGAAGATCATCACCGCGCCGATCGCATCGACGTAGCTGCGCCCACCGAGCGGCCACTCCTGCGGGACTTCGAAGAGCAGGGTGAGCACGCCGAAGGCGACACCCACGGTGATCAGGTTGAGCACTACGGCGAGCGCCGCCAGCGGAATCGAGCGCAGGATGAGGACGAGGATCAGGAAGGTGGCGATGGTGATCGCCAGGACCACCCAGGGGATGCGCTCCTGGGTGACGCGGTTGTAGTCGTTGAGCTGCGCCGCTCCGCCGGCTACGCCGGTCTCGGCGCCGGTCGTGCGGGCGATGCCCTCCGCGTAGGTGTCGAGGCGGTCATCCAGCCGCTTCGACCCCTCCGTGTTGAAGGTATAGCGGGGGATCACGAGGATCGCGGCGGCCTGGCCGCCGCCGTCGAGGTCGACGACGCGCTCGGAAGCCTCCCGGTTCGCCTTCTGGGCCCCGTCCACAGCCGTGAGGACGAAGTAGCCGGAGTCGAAGAAGCGCGGAGTGGAGCGGTTGAAGTTACGGATGTTGTCGCGCAGGTCAGCCGACTGGGAGATCACCTGAGTGGTGGCGGAGCGAAGCCCGCTCTGCAGGGGTTGGGTCTGCTGGAACCCGTCCGAGAGGCCATGGGCGAGCTGATCGGCTCCGGACTCCAGCTGGCCGATGCCGCTCGCAAGGCGAGCGGCGCCCTCGTTCAGCGCCGCCAGGCCGCCCCTGAGGCTGGTGGCCGCCGCCGCCAGGCGCTTGGCGCCGCCGGCGAGCCGCGTGGCGCCGGCGGCGGCCTGGCGAGTGCCGTCGTCGACCAGCTCGGCGAGATCGGTGAGTCGCTGCACGTCGTTGATATTGGTCCGCAGGAAGGCGGCGATCGTGCCGGCCTCGCTGGCGTCGGCGAGGAGGTCCTCGCGGAGCGTTTCGAGGTCATCCGGAAGCCCCTCCAGCGCCGCGTTTGCGTCCTGAACGGCGTCGAGCGCCGCGTCGTACTCGGGGTCGGTCTTGCCGACCGTCATCGCGTCGAGGCGCTCCAGCGCCTCGGAAACCTCGTCCGTGGCCGCCTGGGCGGCTTCCTGTATCGCGGGCAGCTCGCCCGCCTGCTCCCTGAGCGTGTCGCGCAGGCGCTTGGTGGGCTGGAGAGTCTGGCTGCGCAGGTTGGGGGTTATCCCGTCACGGAGGCCGAGCTTCAGCTGCAGCGTGCCGAGCGAGAGGCGGCGGAGGCCGTTGGCGAGCTGGCGCGTGCCGGAGGCGAAGGAGTTGAGCGCCTCGACGGCGCGGCCGGCGCCGTCGCCGGCCTGGCTGAGGCCGTTGGAGAGGGCGGCGGCGCCCTCCTCGGCGTCGCCTGCGCCGCCGCCGAGCAGCACCGCGCCATAGGAGGCCTGGGCGACCCCGTCGCGAAGCTGGCTGACGCCGCTCGCCGCCCGGCCCAGCTGGCGCCCGAGCCGGCGGAGGTTCCGCAGAGGGGGGCTGTTGGACGCCAGGACCTGCTCGCCGGCGTTGCGCAGCGGAGCGACGCGACGCGCGAGCTGACCGGGCCCGATGACCGCCTGCACTCCGTTCTCCGCGGAGAGGCGGCGCTGCCAGTTGCTGATCGCGGCCAGCCGCTTCGGCTCGGTGATCGTGCCCTCGGCGACGTCGGCGACCAGGGTGAACGGGGCGTCGAAGCCCGGGCCGATCTGGCGGCTGATCAGCTCCGCGTCGATGCGAGCCTGGTTGTCGTGGGGGAGCTGCTCGACGCTGGGCGGGCCGGTCTTCAGGGCGAGCGCGGGCGCGGCGAGGAAGAGCACGATCGCGCCGATCAGGCCGGCCGCCGCGGCCGGGCGGCGCAGGGCGGCGTTGACCAGCGCCATCAACCCGGTGCTTGCCCCGGGCTCGCCCCCGAACCGCCAGAGGTCTATGCGGGTGTTGAGGAGGATCAGCAGAGCCGGGCCGAGGATGGTCGCGACGAAGACGCTGAGGATCGTGACCATGGTCAGCGTGCCCGCAAGCGAGGCCAGCAGCGTGCCCGGCACGATGAAGAGGGAGACGACCATCGAGAGGACCAGGGTGCTGCCGGCGAAGACCACCGTGCGCCCCGAAGTCCGCCGCGTGGTCCAGGCGGCGGTGACCGGGTCGGTCCCGTTTCGCAGCTCCTCGCGGAAGCGGGAGACCATCAGCAGCGAGTAGTCGACGCCGAGGGCCAGCCCCATCATCGTGCAGACGGTCAGCGCGAAGGCGTCGATGTCCAGCCAGTTGGTGAGGAAGTAGAGGATGCCCCGCGACGTGAAGACGGTGACCGCGCCGAAGATCAGCGGGACTATGGCCGCGACGGGCGAGCGGAAGACGAGCAGCAGGACGAGCAGCAGGATCGGCAGCGCGATCAGCTCGCCCCGCTCGCTGGCGTGGATCGACTCCTCCTGAATCGCGCTCGACAGCGTGGCGAACCCCGTCTGCGTGGCCCGCACCGGGGGATGGATCTCCTCCTCGAACGTCTCCTCGAGGCGGGGAACCGATTCGCGCACAGCCTGGTTGATGCCGACGTGGAAGTCGACGAGGATCAGCGCCTTGCGAGGGCTGGGCCGGAGCGGGTCCAGGGAGCCGCGGTCCCAGGGCGAGAGCGTCGTGACGTCCGGGTCGCGGCGAAGGCTGCGGATCAGCTTGGGGCCCTGCCGGTCGACGGCGGTCGCCGGCCCGCGCAGCAGGATGGCGAAGGGGGCGGTCTCGCCGAAATTGTCCTGGAGGATCTCGTTCGCCTCGGCGGAGCCGGTGCCCGGCACCGAGAGGCTGGCGGGCTTGAGTCGCTCCTCGACGCCGAAGCCGATGATCGCGAAGGCGACGATCGCGACGGCGGCCAGGGCGAGGACGACCTTGGGATAGCGCAGGGCAGCGGGCGGGCGGCTGCCACCGCCCGCGACCTCGCTGCGAGACGGTCGCCTACTCCTGCCCATAGTTACGCGATGTTATTTTGCCTATCGAACTCAGTGGGGTTGTTAGGGAAAAGCGAAGCTGCGCGCGCCGCCACCGGCACCGAATCCCCGGGCCTCCCGGTGGGTTCTCGCGGTAGAGGCTAAATGAGAAAAACCCGAAAGAGACTTCAAGCTGCACTCGGCGCGGCCTTCCTGGCGACAATCGTCGCGGTGGCCGCCGCCTCGCCCGCCCTTGGCGGCCGCCAGGACGTGGCGATCGTCAAGGTGGGGAATCTCGTGCTGCGGGCCAACGGGGGCATCACGCCACAGGCGCTGCCGCGGCGGCGCTACGCGCCGATCCGCTTCCAGGGCTACGGGACGATCAAGTCGCGGGACGGCAGCCTGCCTCCCGAGGTGACCAGGACGGTGATCAACTTCGACCGCGACGGGCGGCTGAATGTCCGCGGCCTGCCCGTCTGCCCGCTCGCCCGAGTCAAGTCGCTGTCGCCTCCCCTTGCCCGCCGGGCGTGCAAGGGGGCAATCGTCGGCAGCGGCAAGGTCGAGGCGACGCTGAACGTGCCGATCCTGGGATCCGTCCAGGTGACCTCGCCGTTGACGATCTTCAACGGCCCCCGCCAGGGCCGCAACCCGACCGCAATCCTCCATGCCTGGACCACCCTCCCCGTGCCGGAGGTCTACGCGCCGATCGTGACGCTGGAGCGGCGACGCCAGGGTGTGCGAGCGAGCGTCGACATCCCGGACCTGGCCGGCGACGGAGTGATCACCGGCATCCGGGTGAAGATCGGCCGTCGCTGGCGCTTCCGCGGCAAGAAGCCCAGCTACACGTCAGCCCGCTGCAGCAGGGGAATCCTGACCACCGGCGGCCGCTTCGAGTTCAACGACGGCAAGGTGATCTCCGGCACTCTCTACACGCCCTGCCAGGCACGCCCCATCCGTCGCGGTCGCTGAGCGCCCGGCGGCGGCTTCTCCCGTTTCTCCTTCCTATACTTGCCCGCCCCGGGCCGTTAGCTCAACCGGTAGAGCAGGAGACTCTTAATCTCAAGGTTGAAGGTTCGAGTCCTTCACGGCCCATCCGGCGGACTCAGAGGCCGCCGGCCGCGTCATCGGGAGACCACCTTGGTCACGTACTTCACTTGTACGCTCCCGGCGGCGGTCTCCCTGCTTCCTTGTCCGACGGCCTCTGAGCCTCGCCGGGCCGGTCGGGTCAGAAGCCCCCGCCGGAGAGGCCGCCGAGCGGGTTCTTGAGACGTTCCCTCGCCTGGCCCTGCTGCGCCTCGGCGAACTGGCGCTGCTGGCGCTGGAACCGCTTCGCCCGCTTGCGCACCTGAGAGAGCTGGCGCTGCACCTGCTTGCGCTGGGGGGGGCTGGTCGCCTCTGCCTCGGCCGCCTTAGCGGCCCGGTCGCCGGCTTCGAAGCTGAGGTTGAAGTACTCGTAGATGGCAAGGGTGCTCAGGGTGCCGAGGTTGGGGCGCTGCTCGGCGACGATTCGCTGCGCCTCCACGGCCCGTCGCAGGTCCTCCTCCTGAGCGTCCGCGGTGGGGGCCGTCTCGGCAAGCGTGTAGAAGGCGTTCGAGGCGAGCAGCGCGACGCTGGGGCTCGCCTGCCCGCCGGAAACCCTCAGGTAGCGGTCCCAGGCAGCGGCGGCGAGCGCGTACTGCTCCCGCGCCCCGGACGTGATGTTCTGCTGTCCGGTCTCGGCATCCAGCTCCACCAGCGTGTTGGCATAGCTGATCCGGGTGCGCACCAGGGCAAGCAGCAACTGCTCGTCGTTGGGGTTTCGCGCCAGGCGCTCGTCGAGCCGCTCCGCCTGCTCGTCGAGGTTGGTGTCGGTGGTGGTGGTGTCGCTGACCCCGAGCCCGTCGAGCAGGCCGCCGGACACCTCGCCGCCGATTCCGAAGAGGACGAGGCCGCCCGCCATCAGCACGGCGAGACCGGCGTAGATGACCTGGATCAGGCGCTTGCGGCGCCCGCGCAGGTCGAACAGCATTCGGTGCTCGCCGTCTTTGTCAGCCATCCCTGTCTCTCATCTCTCCTGGGCGGTGGGCTCGGTGAGGGCGCTCCGTGGCGTCCCGAATGCCCTCGCAAGCAAGATACTCAACTCGTAGAGGACGATCAGCGGGACCATCTCGATCAGCATCGAGACCGGGTCCACGCCGGGAAGCGCGGCAGCCAGAATCGCAATCACCAGGTAGGCATAGCGGCGGTTGGAGGAGAGCTGCGCGGGGGTGACGATCCCGAGCCGCGTGGCGGCGAGGATGCCGACAGGAAGCTGGAAGACGAGACCGAGGGCGATCAGCGTCATCGAGAAGAAGCCGTAGTAGTCGCGGGCGCGGACCTGGACGTTGAACTCCGAAGCGTTGAAGCCGAGCAGGAAGTCGACAGCCGGCGGCATGACGACGAAATAGGAGAAGACGACGCCGGCGACGAAGAGCAGGGGGACGACGAGCAGCAGGGGGAAGACGACCCGGCGCTCCCGGTCGCTGAAGGCGGGCAGCACGTAGGCGTAGGCCTGGTAGAGGACGACCGGCGCCGAGAGAAGGATCGCGCCGTAGGCGGCGACGGTGAGGGTGATCGTCAACGGCTCGGCGACGCCGAAGGTGAGCAGCCGCTCGTTGGCCGCGGGCAGCGGGCCGGCGGCTATCTCGAGCAGCAGCCGGCTCTGCCAGAGGCAGAGCCCGAAGGCGACGCCGAAGACGGCGGCGCAGACGATGAGCCGGGAGCGAAGCTCGTCGAGATGCTCGACCAGGGTGAGGCGGTCCTCGTGGGAGACCGCCTTGAAGCGGGCCACGGGGAGCGGGCCTCAGCCGCGCTTCTGACCGACCGTCTCGCTTTTGCCGCGGTCGGCGGGCTCGGAGTCGGAGGACTCGATCTGGGCAGGCGTGGCGCGCTCGCCCTTCTCTCCCTCGCCGTTGTCGTCGCCGTCGTCGCCGCCGATCGAGCCGCGGAACTCGCGGATTCCCTTGCCCAGCGAGCGGCCCAGCTCCGGCAGGCGCTTGGGGCCGAAGACGATCAGGGCGATGATCAGGACGACGAGTATTTCCAAGGGGCCGATGTTCGGCATACGACCATGGTAACGGCGCCCTGGCCCGACCCCCTAGCGCTACCGGAACTTTCAGGAATAGCGGTCGGCGACTCCGTCGGCAACCAGGCCGAGCAGATGGCGCTGGGCGTCGTCGAAGGCTGCGTCGTCGAGCGTCGCGCGGGCGGCGGCCACCAGGCCGAGGGCGCGGGTGCGGACGCGCTCGAGAGCCCCGGTGGCGGCGATTCTCTCGCAGAGCTCCTCGGCCGCGGCGGGGTCGAGAGCGTGGAGGTCGACGTCGCGCAGGGAGGGGCCGGTGGCGACGGCCTCGATCAGCGGCAGGGTGACGGTGCCGTCGAGCAGGTCCGTGCCGCGCGCCTTGCCGGTGCGCTCCGGCGGGCCGCTGACGTCGAGGACGTCGTCGAGGAGCTGGAAAGCCAGGCCTATGGAAGAACCAAATTCCGCCATCTCCTCCGTGTCCCGGCCCAACCGACAGGCGCACTCGAAGAGGGCGGCGGTCTTCAGGCGGCAGCGTTCCAGGTAGCGGTCCTCGGCGATCGAGGTGTCGAAGGCATCCTGGCGCTGCATCAGCTCGCCGCGTGCGAGGGAAGTGGAGGCGCCGGCGAGCAGCGAGACGGCGCGCTCGTCGCCGGCCTCGGCGAGCAGGGCAAAGGCGCGGGAGAAGAGCAGGTCGCCGGCCTGGACTGCGCGGGCGCGACCGGCGCTCGCGTAGACCGTCGGCCGCCCGCGTCGCAGGGGGGCGTCGTCGAGGACGTCGTCGTGGACCAGCGTCGCCATGTGGACCAGCTCGGTCGCGGCGGCGGCGCGGATTGCCGCCTCTCCTCCGCCTTCCCCGGCACAGAGCAGGACCAGCAGCGGCCGCAGCCGCTTGCCGCCCGCCGCGAGAGTCGCTGCGGCGTCGGCGCCGAGCCGCTCCCCGTGCCCAACCGCCTGCTCGCGGAGGATCTCCTCGACGGCGCCGAGACGGGCGGGCAGCCAGCGCTCGGACGCATCGAGCACCGCCGTCACCGGAGGGGGGACGGCGGAGCGGCGGGTCACCGGCGCGTGCCGCTGTGGATCGCGATGATCCCTCCCGCCAGCACGATGACGCGGATCCGCTCCAGTCCGGCGGCGTCCATCTTCGCGGCTAGGCCGCGCGGCGAGGGGAAGGAGCGCACCGACTCCGGCAGGTAGGAGTAGGCGTCGGCGTCGGCGGCGACCGCGCCCAGCAGCGGCACGGCGCGGTCGAACCACAGCGAGTAGAAGGTCGAAAGCGGCGGGCGGGTCGGCTGGGTGATCTCGAGGATGGTCAAGCGGCCGCCGGGCTTCAGCACCCGCGCCATCTCGGCGAGGCCGCGGTCGAGGTCGGCGAGGTTGCGGACGCCGAAGCCGACGGTGACCGCGTCGAAGCGCTCGGGGGCGTAGGGAAGCTGGAGCGCGTCCGCCCACTCGAAACGGACGCCGGAGACACCCCGCTCGGCTGCCTTCTCGCGGGCGAGGTCGAGCATCGGCTCGGAGAAGTCGCAGCCGACGACCCGGCCGTCGGGAGAGACACGGCGGCCCAGCTCCAGCGCCAGGTCGCCGGTGCCGCAGCAGACGTCGAGGGCAGAGTCTCCCGGGCCCAGCTCGGCCCGATCGGCCGCGCGCGCCCGCCAACGGTGGTGCAGTCCCGCCGTCATCAGCGAGTTCATCGCGTCGTAGCGGCCCGCGATGCGGTCGAACATGCGTTGGACCTGCTGCGAGAAATCGGTTGATTCCCGCGAAGGGTGGTTCCGGCCGGAGCTAGTCGAGGGAGGCGAGGAAATCAGCGAGCTCGTTCAATTGTTTCGGAGGCAGGTCCCTGTAGGAGGGCATGATGCCAGGGCCGATCTCAATCGAGCGGACGATCGCGGCGCGGGGGATCTGCCGGGCGATGTGGGTCAGCTCCGGCCCCGGGCCGTGATTGCCGTTCTCGCCGATCGTGTGGCAGGCGAGGCAGCCGGCGGCGGCGGCGACCTCCTTGCCGGTCTCGTAGCGTGGCGCGACCTCCATCTCGACCTCCGTCGGCGAGCCGGCGACGGCGCCGAGGAAGGTGAGGTAGGCCATCGAGACGATGGTCAGCACGCCGGCGGTGGTGGCGATCGGCCGGCGGGCCGGATGGCGCTCCGGGCCGCGGTCGTAGAAGGGCAGCAGAAGCAGCAGGACCATCGCGATGGTCGGGATGCCGATCGTCGCGATCGGGACCAGCTCCGCCGGTTTGATCACCCGCAGGACCTCGAAGAGGAAGAAGAAGTACCACTCGGGACGCGGCACGTAGGTGGTCGTCGTCGGGTCCGCCTTCGGTCCCTGCTCGGCGCCGAGCAGGAGCGACATCACCACCGCGGTTGCGACAACGATCAGCGCCATCGTCGAGTCCTTCAGCACCGCGTACGGGAAGAAGGGCTTGCCCTTCTTCTTGAGGACCTCGTATTCCTCCAGGTACTGCTGCTTCTCGCGGCGGTTCATCGACCGGCTCCGTTGCCCGGGGCGCCGTTCTCGTCTGCGCCGGCGTCGAGCCGCTCGACCGGGGCGGCGACCTTGGGCCGCTCGGCGCGCAGCCAGGGCGGCGCGGTCGTTCCGAGCTTGACGACCAGGTAGAGGTGGGCGCCGATCAGGGCGATGATCGCACCGGGGATCAGCAGCATGTGGATCGCGTAGAAGCGGGCGAGCGTGGTCGCGCCCAGCTCCGGGCCGGCACGGAGGAAGTCGCTCAGGTAGGGGCCGAGCACCGGCCCGGTCCCGTTGATGTTGATGCCGACGATCGAGGCCCAGAAGGAGCGCTGGTCGAAGGGCAGCAGGTAGCCGGTGAAGGCCATCGTCATGGTCAGGATGAGGAGGACGACCCCGATCACCCAGTTCAGCTCACGGGGATACTTGTAGGCGCCGAAGAAGAAGGTGCGCCCCATGTGCAGGAAGATGAGGATCACCATCAGGCTCGATCCCCACTTGTGCATGCCGTGCACGAACTGGCCGAGGAAGACATCGTTGTTGATGTGGGTGATCGAGGCGTATGCGTCGGTGACAGAGGGCGTGTAGTACATCGCCAGGAAGACACCGGTTACGGCCTGGATCACGAAGGCGAAGAGAGTGGCGGAGCCGAGCGTGTAGAACCAGTTTGTCCCCTTCGGCACGTTGCGGAAGAGCATCCCGGTGAGGAAGCCGGAGGCGCCGGTGCGCTGGTCGAGCCAGCCGGCGACGTCGACCGAGCCCTCCTTGGCCAGCTCCGCGCCCTCCTTGGCCTTTTCGACGGCCTGGCTCACTTGGGCGGCGGGAAGGTGGAGGGACGGGGCGGGTAGAGGTACTCCCAGATGCCCCCGGTGAACTCGCCGGGGTCGCGGGCTCGGACCGGATCCAGCTGAGAGGTGACGCTGTAGCGCGGCCCGACCTCGACCTGGCCGTTGCGGACGCGGGTCTGGAACTGGTCCAGCGGTCGGACGGGGGGGCCGCCGATGCGCTTGCCCTGGAAGTCGTAGACGCCGCCGTGGCAGGGGCAGATGAAGTTGCCGGCCGCGTCGACGAAGCGGACCGGGCAGCCGAGGTGCGTGCAGCGGGTCGAGATCGCGACGTAGCGGGACGGGTCCTCTTCCAGGTCGCGAGACCCGCGGCGCACGTAGGCGGTGGTCTTGCCGGCGTCGCCGATCCCCTCGGTCTCCGTGAAGACGACGGCTCGGTAGGTGTCCTCGACGAAGTCGTCGACCGGGCCGACCGGCTCCCAGCGCTCCTTGCCGCGCTCGAAGATCGGGGCGACGGCGAAGCCGACAGCCGGCAGGACGATCGCGGCCCCGGCGAGGCCGCCGAGCGCCTGCCCGGCGACTGCGAATGCGTTGCGGCGGGTCATCGACTCGCCCTCGAAGTGGCCGCGAGGCTCGGGCCTCGGGCGGTCGCCTCCGGAAGCGCCGTCGGCGCCGTTCGTCTTTTGCTGCTCGTCAGCCACTGGCAGAGGTCAGTCCTGCGGGACCGCGGAGTCTAGTAGAGCTTGGAGAAGCTCCGGCGCCTCGGGATAGGCGCCGCGAAGGGCTGCCTTCGCGGCCTCGTGCTCGGAGGAGGCGCCGCGGCCGACGGCCAGCGCCGATGCGCGCCAGAGCGGCTCGGCGAGCCGCTCGCAGTTCTCGGCATGGAGCTGGGCGCAGATCGAGATCAGATCGGCAAGCTCACGCACCGCCGCGGCATCGCCGAGCGCGGCGAGCCGCTCGATGCCGAGCGCGTAGAGGTAGTCGCCGGCGAGCAGGGCAAGGTCGTCGTCGTGGCCGGCGAGCAGGCGCGCCTCTCCGTAGTGGAGGAGATAGCCCTCCCGGACCGCCTCGACGACGAGCGAGTACTCGCCGGGGGATCGGGCGGCCCGGGGGCCGGACGCGGCGAGCGGGCCGTGGACGGGGCGAGCGGCGGGCTCGACGACGTGGGGGGAGATCGGCGTGCCCTCGCCGCGCAGCTGCTTCGCGAGTGCCAACAGAGTGTCTTCAGGGCCTGTCATTCGGCTTCCGGTGTTCCGTTTCCACGTATATCGGGGATAACGAACACCGGAACCACTCCAGACGTCATGACATCGCCTCGTCAAGGGCGTCGGAGGCGGCCTCGAGGGTGCGGTCGATCGTCGCCTCGTCGTGGGCGAGAGAGACGAACCAGGCCTCGAACTGGGAGGGCGGCGGGTAGACGCCCCGCTCGAGCATCGCCCGGCAGAAGCGGGCGTGGGCGTCGAGATCGCAGCCGGAGGCGCCGGCGAAGTCGCGAACCGGGGCCTCGCTGAAGAAGAGGGTCGTCAGGCCGGGAGCGGCCGCGACCTGAAGAGGCCGGTCGCCGGCCAGCTCACGAAGGCCGCCGGCGAGGCGGTCGGTCAACTCGGCGAGGCGGTCGTAGGCCGCGGCGTCCAGCTGCCGCAGCGTGGCGAGACCGGCGGCGGCGGCGAGCGGGTTTCCGGAGAGGGTTCCGGCCTGGTAGACGTCGCCGGCCGGAGCCACGCGCTCCAGCAGCTCGCGCGGCCCGCCGAAGGCGGCGGCCGGCAGGCCGCCGCCCAGGACCTTGCCGAGCACGGTGAGGTCGGGCTCGACGCCGTAGAGCTGCTGGGCGCCGCCCGGGGCGACGCGGAAGCCGGTGATCACCTCGTCGAAGACGAGCAGGGCCCCGGCCCGGGAAGTCGCCTCGCGCAGGAATTCGAGGAAGCCCTCGTCGGGAGGGACGACGCCCATGTTGGCGGCGACCGGCTCGGCGAGCAGGGCGGCGACCTCGTGCTCGCCGAGAGCGCGCTCGACCGCCTCGCGGTCGTTCCAGGGGATGACCGCGGTGGCGGCCGCCTGAGCGGCGGTGACGCCGGGGGTCCCGGGGACGCCGAGGGTGGCGACCCCGGAGCCGGCGTCGGCGAGCAGGCCGTCCGAGTGGCCGTGGTAGGCGCCGGCGAACTTGACGACGACCTCGCGGGCAGTGGCGGCGCGGGCAAGGCGCACGGCGCTCATCGCCGCCTCGGTCCCGGACGAGGTCATGCGGACCATCTCCACCGAGGGAATACGGCCGGCGACCTGCTCCGCCAGCTCGACCTCCGCCTCCGTGGCGGCGCCGTAGCTGGTGCCGCGGGCCGCGGCCGCGGCGACCGCATCGACCACCGCGGGGTGAGCGTGGCCGAGGATCAGCGGGCCCCATGAGCCGACCCAGTCGAGGTATCGGTTGCCGTCGACGTCGACCAGCTCGCAGCCCTCGCCGCGCTCGACGAAGATCGGGTCGCGGCCGATCTGGCGCATCGCCCGCACCGGCGAGTTGACGCCGCCGGGCATCACCCGCAAGGCGCGCTCGTATAGCTCCGAGCTACGAGTGCTCAGCTTCCCACCGGGCGTAGTCGTCGGTGAAGTAACGGAGGCGGATCTTCTTGTACTCGGTCGAGGAGTAGAGGGTGGCGCGGCCCTCGGGGCCGATGCCGCACTCGGCTGCGATCGAGTCGAGGATCGCGTCGCACTCCTCCTTCGAGCGGCCGTGAGCCATGGTGAAGACGCTGTAGGGCCAGTCCGGGTAGGTGGGGCGCTGGTAGCAGTGGGAGATGCCGCGGAAGGAGGCCATGCGGCGGCCGGTCTCGAGAACCTCCCCCTCGGGCACCTTCCAGACCCCCATGCCGTTGGCGGAGAAGCCGGCGCGGCGGTGGAAGAGGATGGCGGCGACGCGCCGCAGCAGCTTGCGGTCGACCATGCCCCGCAGGTGGTCCAGGAGGTCGTCGGTGCTCATCCCGACCGCGGCCGCGGCCTCGTCGTAGGGGCGCTCGACCGCGTCCATCGGCCCCTGGAGAGCGCGGATCACGGCGATGTCCGTCTCGTCGTAGGGCTGCGCCTCCAGCTCGCGCGGCGGCGTCGCCTCGACCGAGGCGGCAAGCGCGTCGGTGCCCTTCTCCATCTCCAGGTTCATGTTGATCTTGAAGAGGGTGAGGGTCGGCAGCTGGCGCATCGACTCGGCGCCGGTTTCTCGCATCAGCGCCTCGAGGGTGCCCTCCAGCCCCAGCCCGGAGTCGGGCGGAGTGGCGATCGTGAACCAGAGGTTGAAGTCGTGGGTGCGCAGGTAATTGTGGGAGACGCCCGGATGTGCGTTGACTGCCGCGGCGGCGCGCTGCGGGTTCTCGGAGTCCACCTTCGCCGCGACCAGCATCGATTCGTAGCCGAGGGCGCGGGTGTCGAAGATCGGGGTGATCTCCCGGATGATCCGCCCATCGAGCAGGCGGCGGGTGCGGGTGAGCACGTCGTCGAGCGGGAGGTCGGCCTCGGAGGCGACGAGGGCGAACGGCTCGGGGTCGAGCGGGAAGCTCGACTGGAGCAGGTTCATCAGCCGCTTGTCGTCCTCGTCGAGAGGGATCGCGGCGCCGCCGGAGCGGGAGCGGAGCTTCGGCTGGGGCTCCTTTGTCTTGGCGCGGGCCTCCATCAGGCGCTCTCCCTCTCCGACAGCCAGGCGGCCGCCTGCTTCGCGTAATAGGTGATGACCACGTCGGCGCCGGCGCGGCGGATCGAGGTGAGCGTCTCCAGCACGGCGCCGCGCTCGTCGAGCCAGTTCCGCTCGGCGGCGGCGCGCAGGGCCGAGTACTCACCGGAGACGTGGTAGGCGGCGAGCGGGGCGCCGGTCTCCTCCTTGACCCGGCGGACGACATCGAGGTAAGGGGTCGCGGGCTTGACCATCAGCATGTCGGCCCCCTCCTCGAGGTCCAGCTGCGCCTCACGGACCGCCTCCTCGGCGTTGGCCGGGTCCATCTGGTAGCCGCGGCGGTCACCGAAGGCGGGAGCGGAATCGGCTGCATCGCGGAAGGGGCCGTAGAAGGAGGAGGCGTACTTCGCCGAGTAGGCGACGATCGGAACGCCGGAGTGCCCCTCCTCGTCGAGCTGCCGCCGGATCGCCCCCACCCGCCCGTCCATCATGTCGCTGGGAGCGACTGCGTCGGCGCCGGCCTCGGCGTGGGATATCGCGACGCGGGAGAGCAGCTCGACGGTGATGTCGTTGTCGACCTCCTCGGTGCCTTCGCGGACGAAGCCGCACTGGCCGTGTGAGGTGTACTCGCAGAGGCAGACGTCGGTGATCACGGTCAGCTCGGGGTGCGCCTCCTTCAGAGCGCGCACCGCCATCTGCACGATCCCCTCCTCGTCGTAGGCGCCGGAGCCGGCCTCGTCCTTGCCGGCGGGGACGCCGAAGAGGAGGACGGCGCGGACTCCGGCGGCGGCGACCTCGGTCGCCTCCGCGACCAGCTCGGAGATGCTGAAGCGCTCGACGCCCGGCATCGACTCGACCCCCTGGCGGACTTCGGAGCCGGGGACCACGAAGAGGGGCTGGACGAGATGCGAAGGGGACAGCTCGGTCTCGCGGACGAGGCCGCGCAGCGCCTCGGTGCGGCGCAGACGCCGCATGCGTGTGCTCGGGAAAGGCATCGGGGCGATTGTAGGGGGAGGGATGGGGATGCCTCCGCCCGGACTCGCTCGCTTCGCTCGCTCTGAGTATCCGCCCGTTCGGAGGCATCCCCATCCCTCCGCAACAGAGCTCTGGACAACAGCTGCTCAACATCCGTGCAAGTAGCTTTCGCGCCGTGGAGGCGAGGGGGCTTGTGAAGAGGTACAGAGGTGTTGAGGCGCTGCGAGGGGTCGACCTCGTCGCCGGGTCGGGAGAGCTGGTGGCGGTGATCGGCCCGAACGGGGCCGGGAAGACAACGCTGCTCTCGATCCTGGCCGGAATCGTCGAGCCTGACGGCGGCGAGCTGCGGCTGCCGGACGGCGGGGTCGGCTGGGTGCCGCAGCGGGCGGCGCTCTATCGCCGGCTGACCGTGGAAGAGAACCTGCTGCTGTTCGCGCGGCTGGAGAAGCGCGAGGACCCGCACGCCTCCGCCGATGAGATGCTGGAGCTGACCGGGCTGGGAGACCGGCGGCGGGAGCTGGTCGCACGGCTCTCGGGCGGCAACCAGCAGCGGGTCAACATCGCGATCGGGCTGCTGTCCCGGCCGGTGGCTCTGCTCCTCGACGAGCCGAGCGTCGGGCTCGACCCCCGCCAGCGGGCGCGGCTCTGGGACTTCGTCGGCGGGCTCGCCGAGGGCGGCACGACCGTCGTCTTCTCCACCCACGACATAGGCGAGGCGGAGCGCTTCGGCAGGCGGCTGCTGGTGCTCGCCGACGGCGAGCGCCTGTTCGACGGCTCGTCGGAGGAGCTGCGCAGCGCGGTCGCCGAGGAGGCGCCGGAGGCCGCCGGCCGCGATTTCGAGACCGCTTTCGTCACCTACCTCCAGCACCGGGGGCACTGATGCGCTGGCTGCTGCTGAAGGACCTGCAGCTGCTGCGCCGCAGCCCGCTGCAGGCAGCGCTGCTCGTCCTCTATCCGCTGCTGATCGCGGTGCTGGTCGGCTTCGCGATCTCTCGGGACCAGGGCGACCCCCGCGTGGCGCTGGTCAGCCCCTCCGCGGAAGAGGGGGTGCAGATCGGCGGCCAGGACCTGAACATCGACCCGCGGACGCGGCTCTGCGCCCGGGTCGAGTGCATCGACGCGCAGAGCCGCGCCGAGGCGGTCGAGAAGGTGCGCTCCGGGGACGCGCTGGCGGCGCTGATCGTCCCCCGGAACATCGCCACGCAGGTGCGGTCGCTGGCGACGCTCGACCCCGCGCGGCCGCAGGTCGAGGTGCTGGTCAACCGCGAGGACCCCGTCAAGGCGCGCTTCGTCGACGATCGGATCTCCTCGCTGCTGGCGGAGGCGAACCTGCTGATCGCGCGGCGGATCGCAACGGTCGGCGGCGAGTACCTGGGCCTGGTGCTGAACGGCGGCGAATTCGAGTTCCTCGGCCAGTCGATCCCGATCCTCGGCTTGCGCGCAAGCACCGGGATCCTCACCGCGCTGCGCCCCGAGGTGCCGCCGGGGGCATTGCGCGATTCCCTCGACCAGGTGATCCGCTTCACCACGCTGGCCCGCGACAACCTGGACGTGGCGCCCCCCCTGCTGCGGGCGGTGGCGGAGCCGATCGAGGTGAAGCGCAGCTCGGTCAACGGGGAGGGGCCGCCGCTTGACCTGTTCTCCGTGGCGGTCGCCGCCACCTTCACGCTGATGTTCGTCGTCGTGCTGCTGGTCTCCGGATCGCTGGCGCTGGAGCGGGAGGAGAACGCCTTCGCCCGACTGACCCGTGGGCTGGTGAGCAGGGCCGGGCTGGTCGGTGAGAAAGTGGGGCTGGGGATGGGGGTCGGCATGGCGGTGACCCTGCTGCTGCTCGCCGGCATATCTGCGTTCGTGCCGTTGGACTGGGGCAGGTTCGGCCTCTGGCTGGTGGCGATCGCCGCGGGGGGCGCGGGCTTCGCCGCGGGGGGCGCGGCGCTGGGGGCCGCGACCCGGGAGGTCCGCGCCTCCTCCCTGCTCGCCTTTATGGCCTCGCTGCCGATCGCCTTCCTCTCGCTGATCCCCTCCGGCGCGGTCGGGGGCGGCCTCTTCGACGCGATCCAGGTGATCGCCGCCCTCTTCCCGTTCAAGCCCGCGCTGGACGCCACCACCGCGGCGCTCGACTCGGCGGGCCCCAACCTCGGCATGGCCCTGCTGCACCTGGCGGCGCTGGTTGTCGCCTACGGGCTGCTCGCGCGGCTGGCGCTGCGCCGCTTCGCCGCGGTCTGAGCTCGAGGCGGCCGTCAGCCGCGCCGGGGGGGCGTCAGGACCTGCTCGATCGAGTCCGCCAGCCCGTCGGACCGGACCTCGACCAGCGCGCCCATCACCCAGACGTCATCGTCGGCGGTCTCGAAGCGGACGGGCATCTGGGTGACGAAGGCCTCCAGCGCCTGCTCCTTCTTGACTCCGAGCACGCTGTTGCGCGCACCCGTCATCCCCACGTCGGAGACGTAGGCGGTGCCGCCGGGAAGCACCCGCGCGTCGGCGGTCGGCACGTGGGTGTGGGTGCCGAGCACGGCGGTGACGCGACCGTCCAGATGCCAGCCCATCGCGACCTTCTCGCTCGTCACCTCGGCGTGGAAGTCGACGATCACGGCGTCGGCGTCGATCCGCTCGAGGATCGCGTCGGCCTCGTGGAACGGAGAGCGGGCGACCTGGAGCTGCACCGCACCGCTGAGGTTGATCACCCCGACCCGGCGGCCGCCGACCTCCACCACCGTGTGCCCGCGGCCGGGGTTGGCGTGGGGGTAGTTGGCCGGCCGCACCACCCGCTCCTCGCGGTCGAGGTAGTCGTAGGCCTCGCGATGGCGGTAGACGTGGTTGCCGGTCGTGATCACGCCGGCGCCGGCCTCGAACAGCTCGCGCCCGGTCTTCTCGGTGATCCCCATCCCGCCGGCCGAGTTCTCGCCGTTGACGATCACCAGGTCGGGCGCGTGCTCCTCCCGCAGCCGCGGCATCGCCTCCCGCAGCCCGCGCCGCCCCGGCCCGCCGACCACATCGCCGATGAAAAGCACCCTCATGCGCCGAACATACCGCCGACTGGTTCAACACCCAGGCCCCGAGGGCCAGCCGTTCGGGCTAGCGACGAAGTCGCGGTCACTGAGGACCATCACTCCGGAGCACGCCCGGGCCCTTCTCCCGGCCGCCCCCGGACGCGGGAGCGAGCGAGCGAGATCGCCGGTGGTGATGAGCGCGAGCGAGCGGGAGAGGAGGAGGCGGCCGTTGGTGTGCGCGCCCTCGCTCCCGCGTCCGGGCGTGCCGGGTGGGGGCGCGTTTGTGCGCCGGAGTCTTCGGCCTTTGTTTCCGCGGCTTCGCCGCTAGTTCGCGCGTGGCGCTCCGGTTACCTGGGCCGCAAATGCGATGAGAAGAAGTGGGTAGAACCAGACGACGTAGAGGTAGAACCAGTGCTCGGCGGTGAGCTGCACGGCGATCAGCAGGGCGGCACCGAGCGCGGCGACTTGGACGACTGACTTGACGCGAGGGCGGAAGGCGACGAGGACAGCCAGGGCGGCGGTCGCCACCGCAATCGCTATGCGCAGCGGCTCCAGCGACGGAACCTGCCCCCAGATGCTGAACGGCGAGTCGCGGTCGGCCTGGTAGGCGACCGTTCGGTCCCAGAAGGTGGTGAGACCGGGGTCGAGGACGGTGGGGATCATGAGGAGGACGGCTATGAGTCCAAAGGCCAGAGCGAACTTCAGGATGAGGGGCCATGCGATCAGACCGCGGGTCCCCTCGTCGGGGTCACCCGCGGAAGAAGACTCACTTTTTTCCTCTTTACCCAGCCGCTGTTCGTCCCTGTACGTAGCCAACATCGGTAGGAGGAGAACCGGGGCGAACTTCGTGAGCGTGGCGGCGGCGAGAAGCGCCCCTCTTGCCATCGGCCGGGCCGCGAAGAGCAGGGTCGCGACCAGCAGCACGGCGACGAGGGTGTCGTTCGAGTTGGAGGCGAGGACGAAGGCGGTGTAGGGGTAGGCGGCCCAGGCGAAGGCGAGGGTCGCGCCGAGGAGACGGCCCGGCGGGCCGCGCCGCAGCCGGGTGCCCAACAGGTAGAGAAGGGCGAAGGCGAGCAGGTCGAAGGCGATCGCGGCGGCGTGGGCGGCGGGCAGGTCGTCCCAGGAGCCCGACCAGGGCCACGCCTGCTCGAAGGGCACGTACGCGTGGTAGTTGAACGGGCCGTAGGTGTCCCCCTGGCCGACGTCCTCGGGGAAGTCTCCGTAGACGGCCTCGCCGTCGGCGACGTTGTCGGCGCCGACCACGCTCGCGTAGCCCACGTCGATCACCTCCGAGTCCGCCACGTTCAGGCCGGCGCGGAAGCCGAGCAGGAAGAGCGCCGCGACCAGCAGCCAGGCGGCGGGCCAGACCGGGCGGATGCCCTCCCCTCCACCGCGGAAGCCGATCCACAGCGCCCGCCCCAGCAGGTAGAGCAGCGGCAGGTACTGGAGAGGCACGGAGACGCCGATCTCCGCCCGGTTGAAGAAGTAGTGGGAGACGCCGAAGCCGAGCAGCGCGAGGAGGTCGAGGTTCGCCGGCCGCCGGAGGCGGCGCCAGTCGACCAGGCCGAGCAGGAAGATCGCGCAGAGGGGGAGGAAGACGTACGGCGCGTTCAGCTTGTGGCCAAAGGCCCCCTCGTAGCCGCGCGCCATGCTCCAGTCGACCTGATGTCCGGTCCACGACTCGGTGACGACGCCGGTCGTCGGATCGACGAAGGCGAGCGCGACGCGCTCGTCCCCGTCGAAGTAGCTCACCTCCCAGCGGCCGTCGACGAACTCGGAGCTGTAGGGCAACTCGCCCCGTGCCCTCTCCTGCTCGATCACCTTCCGGTCCCTGTCGGCGGCCCGGCCGGCGGCCGCGGCGGAGACGCTGCCGGGCGGCGGCTCGTCGGCGAGGGCGGAGCCGGGAGCTGCCAGCAACGCAACGGCCAGCAGTACCCAGAGCACCTGAGCTACCTGAGCACTCTGAGGCCCTCGTACTTGCGCTGGGCGCGGCGGCGGCGGGCGATGCCCACCCAGAGGAGCGCGGCGAGCGGGCCGAAGGCGAGGGCCGGCAGGAGGACGCTTACGCCGATCACCGCGAGGGCGGCAAGGCCGATCAGGAAGCCGATGGCACCGGAGGCGGCCCCTTCCCGCCGAGAGGCTGCGGAGACCAGGTCGCTGACGACGATGCAGGCGGGGCCGGCGCCGAGAAGGCCGCCGAGAGCGCCGAGGACGACGGAGCCGTCGCCGAGTGAGGCGGCCAGCCCGCCGAGGACGAGCCCGAGGATCGCGGCGAGCAGGGTCATCCGCCCGCGGGCGGAGCCCTGCAGCCCGGTGGTGCCGGCGAGCATGCCGATGCCGATGCCGATGCCGAGCGCCAGGAGGAATGTCGAGGGGCCGCCCACGGACCTGAAACCTAACGTCCCCCGCCCCCATCCGGCACACTTCGGCGATGGCCGAACCGCCGAGAAGGCCGCCGCACCGGCGCCGCGCCCACACGCGAACGCGCGACCTGGAGCGCTACGCGGGCCTGTTCGCGGAGCGCACTCGGGTGATGCGCTCCTCGGCGATGCGCGACCTGATGGCGATCACCGCGCGCCCCGAGGTGATCTCGCTGGCGGGCGGGCTTCCCGACACCTCGACCTTCCCGCCGCGCAGCTTCGCGGCGCAGATGACGCGAATAGCGCAGGAATCCGCCGCCGAGGCGCTCCAGTACGGGCCCACAGAGGGCTTCGAGGAGACCAAGGACTGCATCGCCCAGGTGATGGGCGCCGAGGGGATGCTTCCCGAGCCCGAAGACGTGATCGTCACCACCGGCGGGCAGCAGGCGATCGACCTGGTCTGCAAGACGCTGGTCGACCCCGGCGACCCGGTCATCTGCGAGGCGCCCACCTATCCCGGCGCCGTTCCCGTCTTCTGCTCCTACCAGGCCGACGTGACACAGGTCGACTGCGACGGGGACGGAATGCGGGTCGACGAGCTGGAATCGGTCCTGGAGACGCTGCGCGCGGCGGGGCGGCGGCCGAAGTTCGTCTACTCGGTGCCGAGCTTCCAGAACCCTGCCGGAGTGACGATGTCCTTCGAGCGCCGGCAGCGACTGGTCGAGCTGGCCCGTGCGTACGAGGTGCTGGTCGTCGAGGACAACCCCTACGGGCTGCTGCGCTACGAGGGCGAGGGGCTGCCACCCCTTTACCAGCTGGACGGCGGCGACTACGTCGTCTACGTGGGAACGCTGTCGAAGATCCTCTCGCCCGGGATCCGGCTGGGCTGGGCCGTCGCGCCGCCGCCGGTGATGGAGAAGATCGTTCTGGGCAAGCAGGCGTCGGACCTCTGCACGTCGACCCTGACCCAGTACTTCGTGCGCGAGTACTTCGCCGAAGGGCGCTGGCTCGAGTACGTCGGGAGCCTCGTCGGGATCTACCGGCGGCGGCGCGATGCGATGCTGGAGGCGCTGGAGCGCCACTTCCCGCCGCAGGCGACGTGGACCCGGCCCCAGGGCGGGCTGTTCATCTGGGCGACGCTGCCCGAGTACATCGACACCGGCGACCTGCTGGCGAAGGCACTGCGCGAGGACGTCGCCTTCGTCCCGGGACAGGCCGCGTACGTCGAGGAGGGCCGGGGCCGCAGCTCCATGCGGCTCAACTTCTCCGGCGGCACCGAGGAGGAGATCCGCGAAGGCATTCGCCGCATCGGAAAGGTGATCGAAGAGCAGATCGACCTATACGAAACGTTGACCCATGGGGTTGGAGCACAGGCCGAAGACTCCGGTGCACAAACGCGCCCCGACCCGGCACGCCCGGACGCGGAAGCGAGGGCGCGAGGCAGCCAGTCGTCATTGGCGCGCCCGAGCGGGAGCGGAGGACGTGCCGGTGATGATAAGCGGGAGGGAGCGAGCGAGATCGCCGGTGATGATGAGCGCGCGCGAGCGGGAGCGGAGGAGGCGGCTGCTGATGTGCTGCCGTTCCGCAAGGCTGAGGGCGGCGGCGGTTGAAGGTCGCGGTGCTCAAAGGCGGGCGCTCGCTGGAGCGCGGCGTCTCGCTGCGGTCGGGCGCCAGGGTCGAGGACGCGCTCGAGCGACTTGGGCATGAGGTGATCGCGCTCGACGCCGGCGCTGACCTGGTCAAGCGGTTGACGGCGGAGGCGCCCGACGCCGCATTCGTCGCGCTGCACGGGGTGGGTGGCGAGGACGGCACCGCGCAGGAGCTGCTGGAGATTCTCGGCATCCCCTACACCGGCCCCGGCGTCGCCGCCTGCGCGCTGTGCATGGACAAGGTCCTGGCCAAGCACGCGCTGCGCGAGGCGGTCGTCCCCACCCCCGACTGGTTCGCCTTCAACCAGACCGCCTTCCGAGAGCTGGGAGCGGCGGATGCGCTGGAGGCGATCGAAGAGAGGCTCGGCTTCCCGCTCGTGGTGAAGCCGGCGCGGGGCGGATCCTCGCTCGGCGTGAAGCGGGTCGAGTCGCGACAGGAGGTTCCGGAGGCACTGGTCGCCGCGTTCAGCTACGACGAGCGGGTGCTGTTGGAGCGTTTCGTGGCCGGCCGCGAGCTGGCGGTGGGGATCGTCGGCGGCGAGCCGCTGCCGGTCGTCGAGGCGATCCCGCGGGAGGGAGACGGCTACGACTTCGAGGCCCGCTACGAGATCGGCCGCACCGAGTTCGCCTGCCCGGCGGGGTTGAGCGACGAAGAGGCCGGGGCCGTCTCCGCGTCGGCGAACGGCGCCTACGAAGCGCTCGGCTGCACCGGCTTCTCCCGCGTCGACCTGATCCTGTCGCCGGAGGGCCCGCAGGTGCTGGAGGTGAACGCGATCCCCGGCCTCACCGACACCAGCCTGCTGCCGCAGGCGGCCGAAGCAGCGGGCATGTCCTTCGAGAAGCTGGTGGAGAGAATCCTCGGCCTTGCCCAGACGAGGTAGGCCTACCTGTCCTCTTCGCCGTTGGCGAAGTCCTCGGGCGTGACGTCTTCGAGGAACTCCTTGAACTTGTCGACGACCTCTTCCGTGTCCTCGACCTCGTGCTCGAACTCGATCGCCGACTCCTCGATCACGTCGTCGGCGGCGAAGATCGGGGCGGAGACGCGAACGGCGAGGGCGAGGGCGTCGGAGGGGCGCGAGTCGATCTCAAGCTCGGAGCCGTTGACCGAGATCGTTATCGAAGCGTAGAAGGTGTTGTCGCGCAGCTCGGTCACGGAGACCCGCTCGCATTTGGCGTCGACCTGCTCGATCAGGTCGGAGATCAGGTCGTGCGTCATCGGCCGCGGGGTCGAGGCGCCCTGCAGCTTCATCAGGATCGCCGCGGCCTCCGGATGGCCGATCCAGATCGGCAGGAAGCGATTGCCGTCAACCGTCTTCAGCAGGACGATCGGCTGCTTGCCGACCATGTCGAAGCTGACGCCGTAGATCTGCATCTGCTGCACGAGAAAAGGGCTCCCGGCCGGGTGGGCGGAACGGCCATCATAACTGCGGCCCCGCTTCGCCCGGGGCGCAGCGGCAGTGGGCGATCCTGGACTCGAACCAGGGACCTCGTCCTTATCAGAGACGCGCTCTAACCAGCTGAGCTAATCGCCCGCGAGGGGTGCCGATGATAGCGGCGGTCAGCCCTTGCGGCGCTTGACGCTGCGGGCGAGAGAGAGGGCCTCGTCGAGGTCGGCGAGGCGGACCTCGACGGCGAGCCCGCCGGCGCGGGGACGGACGCGGACCTCGTGGCCGAGAGCCGACTCAAGGCGATCCGCGGCGTCGCGCATCGCCTCCGCCTCCTCGGGGTCGACGGCGCGGCGCTTCTCCGGTTTCTTTAGCTGGCCGGCCAGCTTGGCACGCTTCTCCGTCTCCCTCACCGACCACCCCTGCTTCGCCGCCTCCCTTGCGAGGCGGCGCCGGACGTCGTTGCCGGAGGCGAGGAGGACGGCGCGTCCGTGCCCCTCGCTCAGCTCGCCGGACTCGAGCAGCTCCAGCGCCTCGTCGGGCAGATCGAGGATGCGGATCAGGTTGGAGACGGCGGGGCGGCTGCGGCCGACGCGGCGAGCCAGCTCTTCGCGGGAGAGGCCGAGGTCCTCGACCAGGGCGGCGCAGGCGCGGGCCTCGTCGACCGGGTTGAGGTCCTCACGGACCATGTTCTCGATCAGCGCAACCTCGAGCCGCTCCGCCTCGTCAGAGTCGCGGATGATCGCCGGCACCCGCTCCAAGCCGGCGCGCCGAGCTGCGCGCCAGCGGCGCTCGCCCGCGATCAGCTCGTAACCGCCCGCCTCGAGCGGTCGGACGAGGAGCGGCTGGACCACCCCGCTTGCCTCGATCGAGGCCGCAAGGGCGGCAAGCGCCTCCTCGTCGAAGCGGGTGCGCGGCTGGTTCGGGTTGGGAGATATCTCCGCGACCGGGAGCTCGCGCAGGTCGCCCTGCTCCGCGCCGCTGTCGGGCAGGATCGCGGCGAGCCCGCGGCCGATTCCGCGGTTCTCAAACGGCGGCACGCTCGCTCATCTCCTCGGCGAGGGCGCGGTAGGCGACGGAGCCGCGGGACTCCGGCGCGTGCTCGATCACCGGCCGGCCGTAGCTCGGCGACTCCGCTACTCGGACGCTGCGGGGGATCACGGTCTTGAAGACGAGGTCATCGAAATGGTCGCGCAGCTCCCGCTCCACGTCCTGCGCGAGGCGGGTGCGCTCGTCGTGCATGGTGATCAACAGGCCCGACAGCTCCAGGGACGGGTTCAGCCGCCGCCGCGCGAGGCCCAGCGTGTCGAGGAACTGGACCAGCCCCTCCAGCGCCAGGTACTCGGCCTGCACGGGGACGATGACCCGGTCGGCGGCGGCGAGTGCGTTGACGGTGACCGGGCCGAGCGAGGGCGGGCAGTCGAGGATGGTGAACTCGAAGCGCTCGCGGACGGGGCCGAGGCGCTCGCGCAGACGGGTCTCCGAGCCGTCGATGCGGGGAAGCTCCGCCGCGGCCCCGGCCAGGTCGCGGCTGGCGGGAACGAGCCAGAGGTTGTCGGGGCCGGCCGGCCGGGCCGCCTCGGCGACCGAGACCTCGCCGGTCAGGCAGTCGTAGGAGGAAGGGCTCGACTCGCGGTCGCCGCCGAGAGCCACGGTGGCATTGCACTGGGGGTCAAGGTCGACCAGCAGGGTCTGCCGGCCGGTGCCGGCGATGCAGGCGGCGAGGTTGACCGCGGTCGTCGTCTTGCCGACACCACCCTTCTGATTCGCCACTGCGTAGACGGCACCCATGCGCTGCGGAGACTAGTTGCCCCTCGGGCGCTTCTTCGCCATGCCCGGCCGGCGGGGAAGGTCAGGGGGAGTGGGGCCGTCCTTGCGGATGACGTGCAGGTGGCGGTGACGACTGCCGGCATAGGGCCCGACCGAAAGGATCTGCTCCGGGCGCATGGCGAGCCGATCCGCCGCGCTCGAGAGCTGGCTCTCCTCGTCCGCGTCGCGCCTTCCCTTCCAGGCCACGAGCGGCCCGCCGGCGCGCAGCAGCGGGGAGGCGAGCTCGGCGAGCGTCGAGAGACGACCGACGGCACGCGCGGTCACGGCATCGTAGGACTCCCGCCCGGTGCCGCTTGCCCATTCCTCCGAGCGTCCCTCCACGACTTCGGCGTTGGCGATCCCGGATTCGTCCAGGGCCCGGCGCATGAACTCGCACTTGCGGCCGACCGACTCGATCAGATCGACCCTGGCATGGGGCAGCGCAGCAGCGAGCACGATCCCCGGAAATCCAGCTCCGGAGCCGATATCGGCGATTTGCTCAGCCTCACATAGAGCTTCGACCTCGAGTCCGGTGAGGGCGTCGGCGACGTGGACGCGCCGGGCCTCCTCGAGATCGGTGATCGAGCTGACCGAGGCTCGCTCCTCGGCGAGGAGTCTAAGGACGCGATCCAGCGCGTCCCGCGCCTCCGGCGTCAGCGCCGGGCGCTCGCTCACTCGGAGATGATCGGGGCGACGACGACGGAGCGGTGCGGCTCGTCTCCCTCGCTGTAGGTCTCGATGCCGGGACGGTCCTTGAGATGCTCGTGCACGACGCGGCGCTCCTGGGGGCTCATCGCGTCCATCTCGATCCCGTCGCCGGTGCTCAGCGCCCTCTCCGCGGCGCTCTCCGCGCGGGCGGTCAGCGTCTCCCGTCGCCGCTCACGGTAACCCGCGGCGTCGACCACGACCCGCTTGCGCTCCTGCCGGCCACGGTAGGCGGCCTGGTAGCAGAGCAGCTGCAGCGCGTCGATCGTCTGCCCGCGCCGTCCGATCAGCAGCCCGAGGTCGTGCTCGCTCTCGACGGAGAGGCCGATCCGCTCCTCTTCCTCCTCGACCTCGACCTCTCCCTCCAGCTCCAGCTC